>Ga0247723_1001228_pt1 | contig 15422 bp, 21 predicted proteins | sample MSEWelMarce5H_FC_FD_189079 | JGI IMG/M metagenome (GOLD analysis project Ga0247723, IMG submission 189079) | Subsurface sediment microbial communities from gas well in West Virginia, United States - MSEEL Well Study Marcellus 5H_FC | ecosystem: Environmental > Terrestrial > Deep subsurface >...
GGCCTGCGCATTCCCCAGCCCCCGCGCCAGCTCCGAAGCCGCTGCCCCAGCTTGTCACACCGCCCGCGCAGGTGGCCCGCGCAAAGCGCCCCTATTGCGAAATGGACACTGAGTGCGATTTTCATTGGTGGCTGATTAAGTTCTACCTGCCAGACGGGCGCATGTTCTCTTACGACATAGACGCCGAAAGCGGGCGCCAGCTCGATACCACCGCGATTCAGTGGTTTATTGATAATTACACGCTTGTTAGTTTCAACGGCGAAAATTACGACATTCCCATGCTTGCCTACGCCATGAGCGGCGTTAGCGTGCACGCGCTCAAGCGGCTAAACGATCAAATCATTGTGGGCGGCCTCAAGCGTTGGGATTTCTGGCGCGCATACCCCCAAGTGCCCGAGTTGGCAAACCTCGACCACGTGGACATCATGGAAGTTGCGCCAGGGGTGCGTCTGGGCCTTAAAACCTACATGGGCCGCATGCACTCGCGCACGCTTTGGGATTTGCCCTTCGATCCATCGGCGCCAATGCCCATCCACATGCGACCGGTCACAGATGAATACTGCGGCAATGACCTGATAGGCACCCGCGAGTTGCGCGAAACCTGCGGCGAACGGCTGGCGCTGCGCGAAGAATACGGCGCGCTGTACGGGGTTGATCTGCGCAGCAAATCCGATGCGCAGATGGCCGAAGCCATCATTAAGGCGCGGCTATCTTTCCGGCCAGAAAAGCGCATTGTTCCCCACGGGTGCACATTCCGGTATGAACCGGCACCATGGCTGCAGTTCACCACGCCATTGATGCAGCAAGTTTATGCAACGGTGTGCAATGCACTGTTTGTGGTCAACGATGTGGATCAGGTGCGCGAGGCTACTGGGCTAACGGAAATTTTGCTACCCGATGGGAAGAAAATGAAAACGGGCGTATTGATGCCCGAGGAACTGAAAACGCTAAAGGTTCCGATTGGCGGCAGCGTGTACCAATTCGGCATTGGCGGGTTGCACAGCACTGAACAATCCGCAGTGCATCACACCACGCCGGGCGTGCAAATGATTTCGGACCATGACGTCAAAAGCTACTATCCCAGCATGATCCTGTTGCTGCGCATGTTCCCGGCGCAAATTGGCGAGGCATTTCTCGAAATTTACCGGGAAATTTACGATGACCGCATAAAGGCCAGCAATGACGTGCCAAAAATTGAGGCGTTGATAAAGGAGAAGCGAGCGGCACTCGCAGCGGCAAGATGTGCCGATTTGGATGGGCTTGACGCCCTCCGCTCTCAGATGGTTACCAAAGCGGGCGGCGCAAAAATTGTTTTGAACGGCACGTTTGGAAAGCTGTTTAGCAAATACTCGATTCTGTTCGCGCCAGAGCTTGGCATCCGTGTAACCATCACGGGGCAGCTTTCGCTATTGATGCTTATCGAATCCTTGGAGCTGGTCGGCGTGTCGGTTGTTAGCGCCAACACTGACGGCATTGTGCTGCGCACGCCCCACGGGCGCGAGTGGCTGCGCAACCAGTGTATCGCAGCGTGGGAAGCCCGCACCGGCCTAAAGATGGAAGCGACCTTTTACAAGGCCATCTATCAACGCGATGTAAACAACTATGTTGCGATAAAGTTGGACGGCAAGCACAAAGGCAAGGGTGCGTTTGCAGAATCCGGCGTGTTGAACAACGTACACCCCGGCGTTGACGTTTGTCTAGATGCCGTCATTGCATACCTCAAAAAAGGCGCGCCACTGGAGGAAACAATCCGGGCCTGCCAGGATGTGCGCAAGTTCCTCATGATCCGCAACGCCAAGGGTGGCGGCTACGACAAAACGGGCCGGTACTTGGGCAAGACCGTTCGCTGGTACTACTCGGCGGGCGAAACCGAAGGGCTCTACTACAAAGAGAAAATTAACAAGAAAACGGGCCAGCTTGTGCGCGGCAACATCATCGCGGAAAGCAACGGCGCCCGCGAGTGCATGACGCTGCCCGATACGCTGCCCGGAGACATCGACTATCCGCGATATGTGGCGTACGCGCAAAAGATGCTTGCCACGCTGGGCGTTATTAACGTATGATTGCAGCATGCTCAAACTACCACCCTTGCCCCCGCTGCCCGGCCCGCCCGGATACCGCCAATTTTTGGAACGCAAAACCCACATTACGGGAGACTTCGGATTCGAACCCGTATGGATGCCCAACAGCGCGTTTCCTTTCCAGTCACACATCATCACGAAAGCTGTTCGCAAAGGTCGCATCGGGCTTTTCGTCGACACTGGCCTTGGTAAGACAATGCTGCAACTATCAGTTGCGCAAAACATCGTTCAGAAAACAAACCGGAGAGTCCTAATACTCACGCCGCTGGCTGTTGCTTTCCAATTCTTGGATGAGGCATCTCGGATTGGGATCGACGACATTGCGCACAGCAAAGACGGAAAGCTGTCGCGCATGATTACGGTTTGCAACTATGAGCGGTTGCACTTGCTAAACGCAGAGGACTTCGGATGCGTGATGCTTGACGAATCTAGCATTCTGAAAAACTTTGCTGGCAAAACCCGTGACCAGATTGTCGCGTTTATCAAAAAAGTACCCTACCGGTTTTTGTCCACGGCCACACCCAGCCCGAACGACTTTATCGAACTTGGCAATAGCTCCGAAGCGCTCGGATACATGGGCTACATGGATATGTTGACCAAGTTTTTCAAAAGCAACCAAAGCAGCGCCGACAGTAATGCTCGAATTGGCGAAAAATTCCACCTCAAGGCCCACGCTGAAAAAGACTTTTTTGCTTGGGTGAATCAGTGGTCTGTCATGGTCAAAAAGCCGTCAGACTTGGGGTTTGATGACACGGGGTACATACTGCCCCAACTGCACATCAATAGCCACTCCGTGCACGGCACTGGCGCAACGTCTTTCAAGAGCATGGTGGACGTGCGCAACGAGCAGAAAGCCACAGTAACGCAGCGCTGTGAGCGCGCGGCAGAGCTTGCCGATGGTAAAACTTCCGTGTACTGGTGCAATCTGAACGAGGAGGGCGAATTGCTCTCGCTAATTGACAACGATGCCGTTGAAATATCGGGCGTAATGTCGGTTGACAAGAAAGAAGAAATCCTAGTTGCTTTTGCTCGTGGCGACATTAAGCGGTTAATAACAAAAGCCAAAATGACCAGCATGGGTCTGAATTGGCAACATTGCAATCACACTGTATTTTTCCCTACTTACAGTTACGAGCAGTATTACCAAGCTATCCGCAGGTTCTGGCGGTTCGGTCAAAAATCCGAAGTCACTTGCGATATGGTTATTTCCAACGGGCAAGAGCGAATGCTGCAAGCCATCGAGGAAAAGAAGCAAAAAGCCATCGCGTTGCATGCAAATTTAGTTGCGATGGCAAACCGCGCGTTCACTGTAAAAGTGAGCGAATTCGACAAATCTGTACAGATCCCAGGATTTCTGAAATGACCACCAAAGACCAAGTAATTACGACTGACTACGCCATTTACGCCAGTGACTGCATGGAAGTGCTGCCTACCCTGCCATCTGAATCGGTAGACTTGTCTGTTTACTCCCCACCGTTTGCAGGGCTATACAACTATTCCAGCAGCGAGCGGGATTTCAGCAACTGCGAAAGTCGCGAGCAATTTTTGCAGCATTACGAATACCTAATTTCAGAAATGGCCCGCGTGACAAAGCCGGGCCGAATCACAGCGGTGCATTGCACGGACGTTTTCGATAATGCGTGCCGATTGTGGGATTTTTCAAATGAAATCATCAGGCTGCACGAAAAGCATGGGTTTCAATACCGTAATCGAATCACGATCTGGAAAGAGCCGCTGAAGGTTCGCATGCGAACAATGGTCAAAAGCCTCATGCACAAGCTTATCGTCGAGGACTCCACGCAGTGCTTTACGGCGATGCCTGACTATGTTCTGGTGCTGACAAAGAAGGGCGAGAACGCAGTTCCCGTAACACACCCAAAGGGCTTGTCACGGTACTACGGCGATGTACCAGTGTTGCCCAACATGGTGCGCGCTTACAACAACGCCAACAAAACTGAATTCACCGCCGAGCAACTTTGGGAGCATCTGCGCACAAGTTACGTTGACCACGCCGATCCAAAAACCAACAAGTTATCGCATTACATCTGGCAACGATATGCGTCTAGCGTGTGGGACGACATCCGAATCGACAACGTTTTGCCTTTCCGGGACAGCCGCGAAGAAGACGACGAAAAGCACGTACACCCGCTGCAACTGGACGTAATCGACCGGCTTGTCGAGCTTTACAGCAACCCTGGCGAAGTGGTTTTGACGCCATTCATGGGCGTCGGTTCAGAAGTTTATAGCCCCGTTTCGCTGGGTCGAAAAGCCATCGGCATCGAACTCAAAGACGAGTATTTCAAGCAAGCGAAAATCAACATTGCGCACGCCAAGGCTCGATTTGCACCGACTGCGCCCCCGCCCTTGCCCCCGCTGCCAAAGGCCCGTCAATGAGTCCGCTAACCATCCTACTCGCCGCAGACCCCCAAGCGTCTGCGCTGTTCCAAGCCATCGGCGCAGCGCTCACCGAGGCGCAGCAATTGCATGTCAGTGCGAATTGGCCGCAGCTTGCCGCGTGGCTAAAAACAGAAGAAGGGCGCATTGCGCTGCAAACCTTTGTGCAAGATTGGCAAACCACAATGCGCCCCGCTACATGATGCCCAGGCGGTGCAAGTCGGCGATCAGCTCCTTTTGGGCGTCTCCGACTTGCTGCTCAAACTCCGCGACTTCTTTGCGGATCAGGTCCGCACGTTGACTGGGTTTGCAGTCTGCGGGCCGGTTGCCACAGCCCCGGTGTTTCCCACAATCAGATTGCTGTTTGTAGCCACAGCATTTTGCAGCCCGCCCACTGCGTACAGCAACTGATTCAGCAGGATAGCTTGCTGCTGTTGTTGCTGCTGGGCTTGCAGTTGCATCTGGTTCTGGTTGACGGTTTGCGTCACGTTAACCTCAGTGCCACGGGCGCGACCTTCTGCGCGCTGTTCGGCCAATGCGGCTTCGGCTACGGCCAATTGGCGCTGTAGCGTGGCCTCATTCTGCGCAACCAGCAAAGCGCGGGTTTTCTCGCCATCGGCATTGATTGCCTGCGTGATTGCGTAGGTGTTTTGCAGCCCAGCCGTAGCCAGATTTGCAATGCCAAGCTGGGTCGCGGCGCTGGTGGTGTTCACCGTGTCTTTGATGGTTTCGCCTACGGCAATAACTGCGGCAGTGCTGCGCGCCACGTTGTCATTGACGTTTGCGAAGCCCTGCACGTTACCAATCGCGTAGCCGCTTGCTTGGCTGCTCAGTGCGTTTTGCGTCTGCGCAAGGGCGAGTTGTACCTGACCCTCGGCCAGTGGCACAGCGGCCTTGATATCCCCCAGCGATTGCAGGATGGTGGTGACATTGTTATTGTCGGTCACACCATTGATGGCGCTTGAAAGTTGCGCGGGCGTAACGTGGTTGCCGCCTTCGCCACCCCCGAACAAGCCGTTGCGGTTGAGCAATACGCCGCCCAAGATACCGCCCAGCAGGCCCGCACCAAGCCCAGCCCCTGCGCCAGCACCGGCACCACCCCAGCCGCCCATCATGCCCGCGCCCGCTGGTTCGGCGTTGAAAATGTTTTTTACGTGTTCAGTCATTTTTAGCCCCTTGTGAAGTTCGGCAAATTGCCGTTCGTTGTCTGCCTTGTGCGCTGCTAACGCTTCGGCCAATTGATCTACATCCATTGCAAACCCCCTTTGCGGGGACTACAGTGGACCCCGCCCGTCAATGATGGGTAGGAAAAATAATGCAAAACAAATCGCAGGACGAAAAGCGCGCACCGGGGCGCCCGCTTGCCTACGCCTACCAAGATAGCCCCATGACCAACTACACCGCGCGCATTACGGCATGGCACGCGCGTATGGCGCGACGCATCGGCGCGGGCAATCTGTCGGAGGGTGTACGACTGGCGATTGAGGATTACGTATTGCGAAACCCACGTTAATAACGGTGCTACAATGGCGCCATGACAAACATCACGCTCAGAGAGTGGGAATTGCGAATGGTCAAAGACGCAGCCCACAGTATTTTCAAACGTGGATCAGACCCTTTGCGTTTTGTTGCACACACTTCGCAATCTGCGCGAGACACACATGTGCTGCGCATTATGGTTTTAAAGCTCCAGCCCAAGCGCCGTATCCCATGACAAATCGACTCGCCACCCAGCGCATTGCGCGCCAAAAGCTCAACGCCCCGCGCGTGGAATTGCCCGCACCGGAGCCCGTGCTGAATGCCTTTCAATCCGTGCGGCCACGCGGCCAGGATGCACCCACGCAAACGCCGCCCGCAAAGCGCGGCCCCAAATCCACCACGGGCACGGGGCTGGCGCTGAATATCAGCGGCAAGCGGCAGGCACCGCTGACCGGACGCGCCAGCGCAGCAACTTCAATCATCCCGACCAAGTCGTGGAAAGAAACTAACGACAAGATCAAACGCATAGGAAAGGCCAATATTTAGGGGCAAGCCGCGCGCCCACTTGCGCGGCAAAATTTGAGAGGATAAATAATGTTTAACAATTCGATTGCACGATTGCTCGGGGCTGCAGCATTGATGTTTGGCGGTGCCCCCGTGGATGACCGGCGTTTTGTTGTGCCGCCACAATTCACCCGGCCAACTTTCGGCAAGCGCGACCGCTCCCCAGGCCCGCGCCGCCCCGCTGGCGCCAAGCTGGCCCGCAAAGCTGCAGCAGGTCGCATCGGCATGGGGCACCCACAGTGAGCCCGGCGCATCGTTCCGCCCAGGTGCGCCGTGTTAACGCAATGCGGAAATGGATATTCCAAACGTGCTACACTGGGGGCGCGTTGTAGGAAATGGGTCAGGGGAAACCCCCGCAGGTCGAAAGATTTGCGGGGGTTTTTCTTTGTGCGATAGCTATTGCAAACCGTTAATAACGGTGCTACAATTGAGCCATCAACAACGCAACGGAGCAAATGAAATGCAAGCTATCCACACAGCAACGACAAACGGCAAGATTCGCAACGCTGCGGGCGTGCTGGTTGCATTCTTTGATGCAGAAGCCCAAACACTGCACATTGACGGTTTCGCGCAAACCTTCCGCGCTGCCGACATTGCCGAAGCAATGGAAATTTGCGGCGAAAAGGCCCCGCGATGAGCGGCCGCCCGGCACGATGGTTTGAAGCGCTGCCATGTGGGCGCTTCGCCATTTACGATCAGCCCTATAGCGCACGCTCTGCAAGCGTCAGCCTTGTGGATTCGCTGGCCTACTACCGCAGCAATTTCCACTTGCGCAAAATTTGGGGCGAACACCCGCCAAAATAATTTGCGCCGGGGCACTTGTAAACCGTTAATAACGGTGCTACAATTGAGCCATCAACACGGAGCAAACACCATGATCCTCACAACCGCCGAAGTCAAGACACTGCGCCAAGAAATCAACGCCGCACACGCTGCTGGCGATGCTGACAAGGCCGCAGAGCTGCAGGGGCGTTTGCACCAACATTTCGTTGCTGACAGCGACGCATTCGTGACCACGCCCGAGGGCGCCGCGTGGCTGGCCCGGCAGCGTGCGACCGTATAAATTTTTTCTCAACCAACCGAAAGTAACGCTATGATTATTGACAGTATCAAAAAATGGTTCGTGCTGGCCGTGCCCACGCCAACCGACAAAAACCGCGCTGTGCAACTTGGGTGCCACTTTGAAGAAGTGACGGAAATGCAAGACGCCATAGGATTTCCCGGCACTGATACCTACAGCCTAGCCAATTTCCTAAAGAATAACTCCCTCGGCTTGGCATCAAACGCAATCGACCGCACTGAACTGCTCGACAGCTTGGCCGATCAAATCGTGACAGCAATTGGCGTGGCCCATATGTTCGGGCTCGATATTTCCGGTGCGCTGGCAGAGGTTGACCGCTCCAACTGGTCGAAGTTTGTTGACGGAGTACCGCAGTTTGACGCGAATGGCAAAATCGCCAAGCCAGCCACGTACAGCCCGCCCGATTTGTCGCGGTTTGTGTGATCCAGGCCCTCCGGGGCCTTTTTGTTGCGCGGTACTTGCAAACCGTTAATAACGGTGCTACAATTGAGCCATCGACAACGCAACCGGGGAAACAAAATGGCCGAAAACGAAATGACCCTTTGGAGCAAGCGCCACAACGCCGCGCAGGGAAATCATTGGGTTGCAGAACGAAAAGTTACGGACGCCACCGCACAAGACTGGTTAGCGGTTTTCCGCAAAGACGAACCCGGCGTTTTGTTCCTTGTCGCCAAGCGCAAACCCTCCGAACGCAAATAACAAAGCCCCGCAGTGTGGGGCTTTTGCATTGGGGCGCACCGTGCCTATTGCGCCGGCCCGCACGATGCAAGCAACCCCCGCAGCGCGGCCGCGTCCGCAATACTTGCCGCGTATGCGATATTTATTGCGTCGGCTTCTGCGGCCCAATCGCGCAGCATTCCAGCAAATTGCGCTGAAAGTACCCCGCCGGCTTGGGTGGTGTCTGTTCCACTATTTCCGGTGTTGGTAGTTCCGCAGTTAACCGGCTGGGCGTAGGGGTCGCGCAGCCGCCCAGCATCGCGCAGCTTACGCTCAAGATCAGCCACAGTTTTTGCATTTTTTGAATCCTTGTTTGACTGTTCCGCCCGCGCAAGCGTGGCCGCCCGTTCTGCAATTCGCACATGTTCGCGCGCTGCAAGCTCTGCGGCGTCGTGCTTCCAGGCTTGCACCTGCCAAGCTGCCCCAAAGCCCATCGCGAACGCCACAACGTAAGCAATCACGACTTGAACGCGCCGGTTTTGTTGAACAAGCCAACCAGCACGCCGATAACTGGCTGCAGTTGGGGCCAAAGGTTTTTGTAACTGGCGTCCACGGCTTCGATGATGCCCCGCACGGCTGCGAGTTTGGCCTCGCCCTGGCCGCTGCCGGGGATGGCCTCTTCAATTGCTTTGATAGCGGCAATGATTGCGGGCAAAAGTTGAACAATGGTCAAAAGGGCTTGCATGGTTTCTCCTTTGTTGAAAATTAAACTAGCACACTGAGCGCCACAGAATAGCGCGCCTTGCGGTCATCCAGCCCCAGCGTGCCGCCGTTGATCGCCTTTGTTACGGCCAAAATGTCGTTGCGGTCGGCGGGGCCGTTTAGCTTTTTCATGTCCCAAAATGCTGCGGCTGACCACGCGCCCCATTTCGGTTCGGTCAGCAATTCCGGTGAGCGCTCGAAATCCGGCGCATCTGGCACATGTGCCGCCATGCTGCGGTAGTTGGCCCGCCCCGTGATTTGCTTGGGTCCGCGCCCGCGATAGCGCCAGCCGTCGTCCGGCTCGGTGTTGCCCAGGTTCTCGCGGCCCCAATCGCCGCCATAAAGAATGTTTGCCAAGGCCTCGGGGTCTGCGGGGTGATCTGCCGTGCGCCCGTACTTGTCGGCCTGCACCGTGGTGATGCGGTGGCGCCCGAAAATAGTTACCAGCGCTTCGGCCCGGTAGTTGAGATTTTCCGACAGCACAGCCAGCCCGCGCGATTCATGTCCGATTTGCGCCAGGAACATCGCCACGCGCTGCCGGGTGTCGATTTGGTAATGCGCCATGGCCGCGCGCAGATGGTCGCCCCACTGTGCCGCCAGAGCTGGCAAGCATTGCAGACAAAGTGCCAATTGTTGGTTGGTAAAAATCATTTGCAATCCCCCGCGCGGCGTTTGCGCTTTGGCCCGGTTATTTTCTTTGCCATTGTGCCAAGGGCAAACACTGCGACACCCCACATTGTCAGAGCGTGGGCGTTCAGTGAAATGTAGCCCTGCCACATCATCCATATTTCGCACGCGGCACCGAGGCACGAAACCCCCATGCCGGTGCGCTGCAAAACGGTGTCATCGTATCGCGGGTGAAGCACCCCGAGGGTGCTAATTGCTGCCACGATCAGCAGAGCGATAAAGTAAAGCGGCTGCATGATTTTACTCCTTGCCGCCGCCTAAGCGCTTGCGGATGGCGTCCCAGGTGTCTGCGGCCATCTTTGGAGCGTCAAGCGCGTGGATAGCTTCATAAACTTTGCTGATTATTGCCATGCCAAAAAGCCCAATCAAAAAGCCCACCAAGCCCTCCCCATTTACCATTCCCAGCCACGCATGCACGGGAGTGGTGGCGTAATAGCTCATCACAGCGCCGCCGGATGCCATGGTGCCGCGCTCTAACAAACTGCCCTGCACAAACCGTAAACTGACAAAAGCCCCCGCCACGCCCGCAATCAATTTGCTTACGCTTGGGTCCATGGTTTGCGATGTTTCTTGCACTTTAGGGGCTCCGATGATTTTGCAATGTCCCGTATTATGCCGTCCACGGGTCAGACAAAATCCAACGAACCAAATCCAGCAAGGTGCGCGGGCTGTACGTGGGGGAGTTTGGCAGGCCCAATGCCGCCGCCACCCAATCGCTACAGAAAGCCGCGCCGGGCTCGTCCGCGTTGGCATTGAATACTTGGCTTCGCAGCAAATCCCACCAGCTATAGCGCTGGCCTTTGGTCGCCTCAAAATATGCCAGCACGCGCGGCGCCAAATAGTCGGGCAGTTCGACAAAATCCCAATGCTCCGGGTCGGCCTCGATTTGCTTGCGGCGAACACCGCGATCCATGAGGCTGCTGCTGTACCACCAACCATCAATTACTAACTCGCAATGACTGTGCGGGCTGCGTGTCCACCACCGCACCAGAGCATTGCCGATCAGGCCCTTGCCTTTGTAGAGGGCGAGCTGCATGGCTAGGACACCTGCGCGCCCACGGCGGCGATGGCTTGCAAGATGGCATCTGCAGCGGCCTGCGCCTGGGCGTCCGACTCAGCACGCAGCACCTCATACTTGCGCATGCGCAGGGCCGACAGCGCCGCCTGCGCGGTACGCAGGTTCGCGGCTTGGGCCAGGATGAGGTCGGTAGCCGCCTGGGCCTGCATGCCAGCAGGGGTGGCGAACTGGGCGACCATCGCAGGCACCGGGCCAGCGTAGCCTGCGTCCTTGAATGCCTGGGCCTGAGCCTCCCGCTCCTGGTACTCAATCGCAAAGCGGGTGAAGCGGCCATAGATGCCAGCCACAGCCTCGTCAATTTGCTGCGCCGCAGCCGCGCGGTCGAACGGCGGCCCAGGCGGCGGCGTGAGCTGAAAGCCGTCCCACTGCCAGCCAATGCCGCCCTCTGCTGACTCGATGCACGTAGCGTCTGGGTAAACGGCTTGGGCCTCTGCTGCTGTTGCAACGATGGAGTTGACGACAACGCCGTCGATGATGATTAGGGTTGTTGCCATGCTCAATACTCCAAAATAAGGACACCGGGGCGTCCGGCTTCGGCCGCCGTAGAATTAAACCCACCACGACCGCCGCTACCAAATCCGGTTGCGGCGGCAACCCCGGAAAAACTTCTCTTGCCGCCGTAACCCAGAGGTGTGTCTCCACCCGACGACATAGCCCCTCCGGTTGTTCCGTACCCCCAACCCGGACCGCCTTGCGTGTTGACACGACCATTAGTCGCAGTCCCGCCGTCTATTGTGTAGGGAATGCCGGACCCACCATTGCCGCCGTTAGCCGTGTAAGTAGTGCCGTTGACCGTGAGTGTTGTTGCACCGCCTGCGTTGCCATTAGTGCTGCCCGTCGCCGCAGCGGTGCCAGCCGCTCCGATGGCGTGCGTATACGCGGTGCCGGGAGAGATGGGTATGGACACATCAAAAGTGCCCGCGCCAGAGCCTCCGCATGCAATGTCCGCGGCTGCGTCTCCGGCCCCGCGACCACCACCGCCACCGCCACCAGTACCCCGCACGCGGGCGCGTCGCACGCCGAGTGGGGCCGTCCAGCTTGTGCCCGACGTGATTACGTCGATAACGGAAAACGGACCAACCTTGACGGCTGTGAATGACGTGCCATTGCATGCCAGCAGGATCGTGTCGCGGACCTGCCCGCTTGTCACGCCGTCTACTGTTTCGGACCCGCTAGGGTCAAGCGTTATCACCCCCGTGCCGGTGTCGCGCACGTAGCACCACCAGCCATTACCGAGCGTTGCAGCAGCCGTTACAGATAGAGTGAAAGTGCCCGAGCAATTGATCAGCTTGCCCTGGTCGCTCGATACCAGCGTGTCTGCGCTTGTGATCGTTCGCTGCGCGAGCGAGGGGGCCGTGGCTAGCACTACCGCCGACACGCTCACAGTCCAGGACGCAACAGTGCCGCTGCCTCCAATGTTCGTGACATTCACAGTCATGGCGCCATTGACTGCGTCGTAAGCAGTGACCTGCCCGTTCATGTAATTCGCCGGTGCCGCAGTGCTGGCGATGAGCACGGGCTGGCCCACGGTGAAGCCTTTTCCGGTCTCGATGGTCAGCGACTTGCTGCCCGTGCCAATGGTCAGACTGCTAGTGCTCGTGGCGCTGTAGCTGCCGAACGCGAAGTTGTTTACACGCATCATCTCAGCGTTGAACGCCGGAATGGTGGATGGGAACTTGTTCTGAAAAAAATCGTCAACATCGACTTCGAAAGTCGGACTTGTCGGATCAAGCGGCGGCAGGAGTGGGATTGTCATACGTTACTAAGCCCTTCGATTTCTAGATTCATGGAAGTTAAAGCGTAATTTGGAACCGTGACATATAAATCCTTAAAAACACCATATCCGATCAGCGATTGGAGTTCGCTTTTCTGCGACCCAATATACACGGCAGGTTTGCTGCGAAGCGGTGCCAAAGTCCGCAATAAGTTTGAAAAATCCGCGCGGTCAGCAACAATCGGCAGCGTTATTCTCGCAGACCAGGGGCCTTCCACAAACTCGCGGTTACCGAATCCGTCGTCCTGAACTTTCCCCCAGTTAATTATCCCCGCACCGGCCCCTTCGCTGGTTGATCCCAATTTAGCTACGCGGCCCATCGTCAAAACCCCGACCGCTGCGGTTCCGCCAGGGTTGCTTACAGTCACTTCGACTTCGCAGAGCGGCCACTGGCCCGGCAGGTCTGTAAAAACAACATTCGTTTTCGGCATGCGTTTTGCAAAAAACCAGTCGTAGACACTCTTCAAAATTGAGTTGGAAAGCCCCGTAGTTCTCGTGGCGACAACTGGCCCCCCTGGCCTCGCCCGCATTGTTAGCGTTGCCGTACGCCCCTTTGGCTCAAGTATCGCCACCCCTTCCACGCTTCCCGGCGTCAGCACCGTGGTAACTACATCTGCAGCGCTGGTTTGCGTGCCGATCTTGTCATCAAACTGAGCCCAGCGATTCGTGGCGCCGATATCCAGCCATATGGGCGGGTCGCTGGTGTCGCTCTCTGGCGGTGTGGCGGTGGTCCCCGCAATCAGCCGCTTATATTTTCGGTGCGTTGTGGTGCGTATCGCAACTTGCCCGACGACGTAAGCAGTTGCCGCATTCCACAAGACTTCTCCCGGCGCGGGCTCTGGCACCGTACACGACACTAATTCGGCGTCCGTGATGATGGCTGGGGTAATAACACTTGCTGTGTAATCTAGACTACTCATGTTGTAGGACTTTCAATCCGAATAGCATCATTTTGCACCACTCGGTTTAATTTTCGATCCGTGCCAGCAGTGTGACCGGCAGTTGCGCGAGTGTTTGCCTCAATAGCGTCAAGCCGATCTGCCAAGATGCTCAAGACTACGGCCATATTTTCATTTTGCAAAGAATACAAGTTTGATTCGCTCGCACTCAGCACCCGCTCGCCCCTGTGTAGTTCTGCCCGGTAGCCGTCGAACGGCACATACGCCAACCCGCCAGCATGCGACCCGTCCACTCCCAGCAGCTTTTCCAGCTCGCGCATTTTTTCCGGGTCAACGTAGCCGCTGCCGTTGCTGCCGCTGAAGCCGGCACCGCTCAAGTCAAACAATGGAGACCCTGACTCGCGGAACGCACGGTATGCATCCTCGATCAGTTGCGTGCCCGACACCCCCTTGATGGCGCCCAGCGTTTCCGACAGGCGGTTTGCCATGTTGAGTGCCGATGGCCAGGACTCCGCGCCCGCCTTGGCCTCCTTTATCTGCGCTTCGTTGAAGCCCAAACCTTTGAGGTACTCGGGATCGCTCAGGCGCGCAGTAAGTGCAGCTTCTTGTGCCGCCCATAGTGACTCTTGCAGACTGCCAGCACCGGGGGAGCTACCACCAGCAATCGCCATGGCGGCGGCGCTCTCTGCGGCTTTCTGAGCCTGAAGTGCTGCATTGCTGGCATTGACTGCGCCGGTCAAGCGGTCCAGCGCTTCTTGCACGCCCACTACGCTGTTGTCGATGCCGAGCAACGCATCAAGCTGTGATTTGCCAAGCTCCAGCGCGCCATCGAGCCGCTCTATTTCTTTGTCGTATGCTGCCTGCATCGCGGCAAGCTGAGTGTCCGCGAGCAGCTTTTCGGTGTCAATCTGAGCCTGCACCGCAGCCGCGATGGCGTCGGCCGCGGAGAGTTGCGCTTTGGCCGAGTCGTTAAGCTTTGCAACCTCCCCGGCTGTGACGCCTTGCGCAAATGCGTAGTCCTCAAAGTAGCCGTAAAAGCGCCGGTTGTCCTCGCCCAACACCCCGAGCGCAGATTCCAGCCCGGAAGCAAAGATGTTGTTACTAGCTGCTGCGCTAGACACGGTGCCCCGCGCCCTCGTCATTCGCGCAAAATCAAATTCAGGGCTTTCGATCTTTACAGCCTTGAGTGCGTTTGCAAGCGACCCGGCGATACCGCGAATGCGCTCTGCGGCATCGCGTGCGCTCTGCACCTGACTTTGCAGAGCCTCCAACTTTGCCGCAGACTCTTTTTGCAACGCAGCCTTTTGAGCATTGAATGCGTCGTCTGTGGCTTTGCGTTCGGCGGCCACGGAGCGCTCTAATAACCCGTAAGCACCCTGCGCGCTTTCCACACTTTTCTGATATGCAGCACGCGCATCCTCCACGGCATAGATGTGCTGCTGCAGAGCGCGATTGCTGGCGTCCAAGGCCTCTAATTCACGTTCGCGCAGTGCGGCGGTATTCCCCAGCAATTGCAGTAATTGCGTTTCGAGGCCGATGCGCTCGCGAGCTATTTCTTCGGCGCGGCGCGCAGCTTCCCTTGCCGCATCTTCCGCTGCTTTTTGTTGCGCGTCTGCCAACTCTTTCGCGGCCTTCGTAGCGTCTTCGGCAGCGGGCGCGATGCTTGCAAATGCATCGCTAAGGCCCAGCAAGCTGGCTACAGTTTTTGCCCCAGCATCGCCCAATGCTTGGTTGGCTTCCACAAGGGCGCGCAACTCTTCCCGAGACCGTGGCAACTCATACCCGAGCGCAGAAAATTGTGTTGTGAGCTGCGCTGTGAGCGCAGCTGTGCGCTCACCATCGCTGTAGTAATTCTGATAATAATTGGCGAGATTTGCCTGCAGTTTGTCGAAACCACCCGACACCTCGGCCATTGCAGCCGCAGCATCAAACCCAAGCGCAGCAAATTTCGGCATACCCATTGCAT
>Ga0247723_1001229_pt1 | contig 15413 bp, 18 predicted proteins | sample MSEWelMarce5H_FC_FD_189079 | JGI IMG/M metagenome (GOLD analysis project Ga0247723, IMG submission 189079) | Subsurface sediment microbial communities from gas well in West Virginia, United States - MSEEL Well Study Marcellus 5H_FC | ecosystem: Environmental > Terrestrial > Deep subsurface >...
TTAAACTGTATAGAAAACTCTAAATTATAAAGACCACTATTTCTTACATTAAGCCTAGAACTGTTTGACAAATAAACACCATTAGAAAAGTCAGTAGTGTTAAATGTAATTGCATAAGCTGCTGTTGCTGATGCAGCAGTCTGGTCAGTTGAGTCTTGAAACGCACCATAAGGAACAGTATCACTACCAGCAGCAGCACTAATAGGTGTTAATAATATTATACTATTATAACCTATTCTTTCATCATAAATGGTCGTTGTAGTAGCATTTCCTGTAGCTAATGTAACTTCACCTGTATTGTTGCTTTTACCTTCTACAAGGTTGTTTACAATTTCTGCTACTTGTCTTGGATCGCCACCTGTCCAAGCAAGTTTACGGTACATATCACTACGAGCCATTATCTAGTTCCTTGCTCTGTGTAATCTAAATCTACCCCAATAGCTGAAAACCAGTTAGCACCTGTAGGGGTAAGACTTACTCTATGATAACGACCTGCACTTCGTACTGGACATCTGTTTTCTGAACTTGCTGATATAGGTGTTGAATATGTAATGGTATCATCTAACATACGTCTAGAAGCCACAGAAACGTCTGCAGAGCCACTATCTACAGAAGGTCTAATAAGGGTAAGCACAGAGTTATAACCATACTCTAAATCGTTTGTAGTAATAGTAGCTGTTGCTGGTAATCCTGTGAATGTAATAATTCTAGTATCACGAACACCACCAAATAAGAATTTACCACCAGCATAAAGTCTATCGTCTAGTGTTGTAGTAAGAGTATCTATAGTTCTGGTTGCTGCAGCAGAGGCTGCCATATCTATAGCAACACCTGTACCTGAACCTACACCTGTAGCTGTAAATAATACCCCTACAGTATTAGCTACTGCTCCAATGAGAGTATAGTTTGTTGTGTTTATACTTCTAATAGTATATTGTTTGCCTACTACAAAAGAGCCTGCTGTTACATTATAAGCTGTATCTATACCGTCTAATGTTGTACCTGTAGTAGCTAAAGTAGATAAATAGTTTACGTCTGTATCAGCTTCACACCATTTTTGTGTTTCAAAATTATAGATAAGTAAAGCTCTATTACCTGAAACTGTTGTGTAGTTCCAAATAACTAAATTACGTTCTGGGTCTACTGCTGCTGATATAGAGTCAATATCGCCAATGTTAGCGTTGTTAAAAAAATATCTGTCTACCTTTTCTGAACCAATACCTGTAACTTGTTGACCATTGCATGAATAGAAACCATCATCTGATAAGAAGTATGTTATGCCACCATATTGAGCAATAGATCCACCTTCTATACAACCTACGTTACGAGAGATAGTGTCAAACTGAAAGAATAATGGTGAGCCAATATATGACATACGCACAATGGCTTTTTCTAAAAATATAATACCAAATTCGCCACCTGTAATACCTGTAATGTCACCACCGTCAGGAAGTTCTTGGAAATCTGATTGTGATGCACCACCAGCTGTCCAATCTGTAGGATCGTTAATATCTGACCAGTTTACTCTTGATGGATTTGAGCCAGCACCTATATTAGCACCTACTACAAAGTCACGAACTACTGTAATGTATTTAGCTACTGGAGCTGCGGCTGCTAAATCTGCAAAGTCTGTAGATGAATTTACATCAAAATATTGTATTTTTTCAGAGCCATTAGAAGCTAACGCATAGTCACCAAACTGCACAAATTGCCATCTATTAATACCCGTGTATCCACTAGCTTTAGACACATCTTCCATAGTTAAATCTGTAGCAGATACTTTAAATAATTTGGTAAAACCGCCTGCAAATATAGATACGTCTGCATTTACTTTAGCTGCAAAACAGTTAGTAAGGTCTTCTGTGGCTGCACCTGAATAGTTTACTGCTGATTTAAATGGACCATATCCTACTGCTAAAGGAATGACGTTATTAGCTTCTGATACTGTATCTAATATACTAGGTTGGTCAGGTAACCAGTCTTTAAAAGCTATGCGTTGTGTAGGCATTATGCAGATTTCACTACTTGATTAATAGTTAATTCAACTGAAGCACTACCTGATACTCTAAAAAATTCTAATGTTCCACCAATAGCTGCTGAAGGAACAGCTACGCTCCAAGCACTTCTTGATGACATACCAGAACCACCATCACCACCATTACCTTCATTACCACCTGTGAGTGTATATGTAAATAATGTTGTACCACCGCTATTTTTAATTCTTACACCTAAAGATGAACCAGCACTACTACCCATATAACTGTAAGCTGTTCCTAACACCATAATAGTATTAGAAGTAATAGAATAAGATGTTGTTCCTGATGTTATTGAACTAGATGATGATACATTACTTACATTCCATGAAAATGGAGTTGCTGGTGCAGCACTTGTCCAAGTTGTTCCATTAGATGTTAATACATTGCCTGATGTGCTAGGAGCTACTAAATTACCTGACAAAGCAGAAGTGCCATTACCTAAAATAACAGAGTTAGCTGTAATAGTTGAAGCTCCAGTACCACCATCTGCAACAGTTAAGTCAGTAATGCCTGTAATAGTTCCACCTGTAATAGTAACTGCATTTGCATTTTGTGATGCTATAGTGCCTAATGTACTCCATGTAGGTGTATTACTTGTTCCTGCTGATACTAATGCCTGACCAGATGTTCCTGCTGCACCATCTAAAGTAAGTCCACCTGTAACTGCCAATGTTCCTGAAGATGTTAGCGTACCTGCTACAGTAAATGGGTCGCCACTTGTACCAGCTTGTTGGTCTTTTAACTGTGCCATTACTGTTCTAATAGCATTGTTTACGTTAGCAGGTGAACATCCTTCTGCAATGTTAATATTGCTAATGTCTGTATTATCTGCAGACGTTGCTGAATACTCACTAATTTTTGTCTTTGCCATCTTTTATCCTTGTCGTAACCAAATGTCTGTGCTTGGAGTAACTTCAGCCCAAGTTTCTGTTCCTGCTGTGATTTCTGTCCATGTATCCGTAGAAGTTGATACTGCTGTCCATGTTTCTGATCCTGCTGATACTGGTGTCCATGTTTCTGTGCCTGCTGGTACATCTATCCACTCTTCACCTAATATTGTGCCTTTAGTGGCAACTGTACCTACACCCTCTACATAAGCAAAGCCTGCAAATATAGCGTTAGGGCTTACTGTAACTATAGCAAACCCATTTATATCTGCAAAACCTGATACTACATAACCACCTAATGCTGTGACTGTAGCAATTCCTGTTATAGAACCTGTTGCTGATTGTATACGGAATCCATTAGCTGTAACTGTAGCATTGGCTGTAATAGAAGCATTGCCAGAGTTTAGTAATGAGCCTAATGCTGTGACTGTACCTGTTGCTGTAATACTTGCTGAAGCTAGTGCAAGAGAACCACCAGTAGCAGATACTGTAGCTGTTCCTAATATTGCACCACTACCAAATTGTGTTCTAGTGCCTAATGCAGATACGTCTGCAAATCCATTTATAACTGCTGTGCCAAATACTAAAGCACCGCTTGTTGTAACTGTAACTGTTGCAGTAGCGTTTATGCTTGCGTTAGATGTTCTAAATCTTGTACCTGACGCACTTACGGTTGCGTCTGCTGTTATGACTGCTGACGCTTCTACAAATCTTCCTGCTAATGAGCTAAAAGGAGCTTGGGAAAAACTAGCTATTCCAAACATTTATTGCTCCTTATATTGTAACTTCTTCCCAATTAGTAATAGATTCATTCCATTTATAAGTTTTACCGTCTGTAGGATGATCTATCGGTGCTTCCCATAACCATGTTTCATTATTTAATATCCATGATGGATATGGTTGTGGTGCATAGAATACATCATTAGTAGCATCATAATTGTAACCAATACCAGCATAATTACCCCTTAAAGGTCTGCCTTCTGGATGTTGATTGCCATGCGTATTATATGATGTTTGAATCCAAGTTCCTGCACTTGAGTCTACAAATGTATCAAAGAATTCTTTTTCTGCTACTATTACTTGTACTACTTTACCGTCTAAAACTTTTGCAAAATGTGACATTGTTTTTCCTTATGCTGTGTATGAGCCAGATGAGTTAAATTTAATAATTGTGTTAGAGCCTGATGTTGTTACAGTTGGGCTTCCTGTAGTTGTGCCAGAGTAACTTGTTGTAGGTACGGATATAATAACAATACCTGAACCACCAGATCCGCCATCTCTTGTAGTTCCATTACCAGAAGAACCACCACCTCCTCCTCCAGTATTTGCAGTTGCAGATGGGGCAGGTGTTTCTGCACTATTTGCTCCACGAGCACCACCACCAGAGCCGCCAGCACCACCTGTACCAAACCATGCACCACCACCACCTCCACCAGCATAAGTTACTGATGTACCTGTTATGCTTGATGCTGTGCCATTTCCACCTGCTCCGCCATTACTTGGGTTTCCTGTACCCCCGTTAGAACCAGCAGCACTAGCACCACCACCGCCTGCACCTGAACCATAATTAGTACTTGCTGCAGAACCTGCTCCACCAGCATTACCTTGTCCTGAAGTTCCTGAACCACCAGCATTTCCACCTGTGTTAGAACTTGGCTGACCATCACCACCACCACCAGAACCACCATTTTTAGTTGAAACAAGGTTTTCACTTCCGCCAACTCCACCACCAACAGCAGTTAAACTAATGCCTGTAGAATTTCCTCCTACCGTGCCTTGTCCACTTGCTACTGTACCTGCAGTACCTCCAGCACCAACAGTAAATGAGTAAGTAGTAAATTTACTAAAAGTTGTTGTACCAGAAAGTAATCCACCAGCACCACCGCCTCCACCACCATGATTATATCCGCCACCACCACCACCAGCCACTATTAAATAAGAGGCTGTATAAACTAAAGGTGTTAATGGAGCTGTAGTATAAGCAGAAGTTGAAACAACCCAGCCTTGAGTAGCGTCTATATAAGTTAATATAATTGCTTGACGATTAGTTGTTAATAAATAATCACTTGCAACACCAGTAATATTAGAACCATTTCTACCTAACGTAATATTATTAGTAGCAAATGTTCCAGCATAATCTATAATTTGAATTTGATTGCCTGCTATTGGACTTGCAGGAAGCGTTACTGTAAATGCTGCACTTGTAGTATTGCAAGGATAAATGTTACCAGCTGCTGCTGTAAATCCTGTGGTCTGTACTGATTGAGTAGTAAAGCCACCACCTTGTACCCATGCACTACCATTATAAAACTCCATAGCACCAATAGTCGTATTATATCCTTGTTGCCCTGTACTAGGAGCAGACGGTCTTGTAGATGTTGTCCATGTAGCATTAGTTATGCCATTTGTACCAGAAATATTTACAGGCATTATACTGTTCCTTTAGATATTGTAATCATGCTGTATAGCTTCCTGAAGATGTGAATGATAATATTGTGTTAGAACCTGATGTAGTAACTGTAGGGCTTCCTGTTGTAGTTCCAGAATAATTAGCAGTAGGAATTGAAAGTATAACAATACCTGAACCACCATTACCACCAGTACCACTAGCGTTTGGACCACCACCACCGCCACCACCTGTATTAGCTGTTCCAGATGTGCCATTTACTCCATTTGTATTTGAACCACCACCGCCTCCACCAGCACCTCCACTACCTACACCGCCTCCGCCAAAAGAATATCCTCCAGCTCCACCTCCGCCAGCATAAGTTACAGATGAACCAGTTATAGATGAAGCAGCCCCTGCACCACCATTTGCGTTAATAACATTACTTCCACCAGACGCTCCTGCTCCACCACCACCACCACCACCATATGGTTCACCGCCTGTGTATCCTGCACCACCTGCATTACCTTGTCCTGCTGTACCAGAACCACCAGCACCGCCAGGAGGATATCCACCGCCACCGCCACCTGAACCACCACTATTACCAGCAGCACCAAATAAATTATTGCCATATCCACCACCAATAGCAGTAGTTAATCCAGTAACAGAAGAATTATTACCATTTGATACAGTTGTTCCAGCACTTGAACCTCCAGCACCTACTGTAATTGTATAAGTTGCACCAGTATTAAATGTAGTAGAACCAGTAAGCATTCCGCCAGCACCACCACCGCCACCACGTTGGTATCCACCAGTACCACCACCAGCAACAATTAAATAAGATGTTGAGTATGTTGCAGATTTACCTGCAATTACCCATTGAGTAGTAGTTGAATTATAAATCTCTAATTGACTTGTAGTCGTATTGTATCTTGTCATGCCATTTACAGGACTAGATGGTCTTTGTGCAGTAGTTCCTGCAGGTATATATGCTCCACCTGTAGATGAGTCAGCTATAACTGGAGTTCCTGTCGTAGCAGGAAAAGTAAGCGTAGTAGTACCTGCAACTGCTGGTACGTCTAGTGTGACTGAACCTGAAGTAGAACCGTTAAGTATTAGTTTAGCCATTAGTTAGCCTCCAATGTTTCTACTCTTGCTTTTAGGTCGTTGATGATAGTTTGTTGTTCTTGAATAGCTGCTGTTAGAGTAGCTACTAGGAATGATGTATCTACACCTTGATATTGAGGTTTTCCTTCAGCGTCTACAGCATCTTTTTCACCAACAACTGCATCTGGTACAACTGCTTGAAGTTCATGAGCTATAAAACCTTGACCATCAGAACCATCTACTTTCCATTTATATGTGACAGGTTTAAGTAGTGCTACTTTATCTAAAGCCCCAGTCATTGGGACTATGTTTTCTTTTAAACGGTAATCTGATGATGTGCTATAAGTGGTATTTGAAGCTGTTACAGAAATACTGCCAACTTGCCCACCACTTCTAAAAAACTTAAACATAAGTCCATCATTATTTCTATTAAACGCTACAAGATTTCCTGGTGTATTAGCAATCCAAAATGTCTCTCCATTTGGTTGCAGAGCTATACCATAATTTGTACTGCTAAATGAATAAGTTGTAGTCCCCACCAACACATTACCACTAGAGTCTATACGCATACGTTCTGTTACAGTACCTGCTGAAAAGAAACCGAATGAACTACCATCAACGATACCAATTCGCCATTCAAAATCACCAGTATCTTCAAAACGAATTCTTGGGTTTGCTGAAGAAGAAATATCAAGTTTTGTAACTGGACTAGCAGTACCAATCCCTACATTACCACTAGAGTCTAATCTCATAGCTTCTGTACCGCCTTCAGCAAAAGCAATGGTATCTGCTGCTGGGAAGAACATGCCTGTATTAGTATCACCTGATGTAGTGATAGCTGGTAATGCTGCTGTTCCTGCTACAAAGGCTGCTCTTTGTGATGTATCTATAGTAAGAGCTGTAGTACCGCTATTAGTTTGTAATACTAATGAGCCACTATTATCAGGTTGTATAACAACACCATTAGTGGTAGTTGCATTTATAATTGTACTCATACTATCACCCATCTTGATGTAGAAGGCACAGTAACTGTTGCACCAGAGCCGATAGTAACATCACCAGCTTCTACAGAATTATATCCTGTAGGGAATGTATAAGATGATCCTATAGTTGCGTTATTAACATTTAGTCCGTTAGATGCTGCAAACTGTGGAGCAAAAGCTGCACCAGTTTCGTCTTGGTAAACAGCTTCTTCAGCAGGATAAGTTACAAATACATTCTTTGTGCCTGCACTAAAGTTTACTAGAGAACCACTATTGCTAGACTCTAATACAGTAGTGCGAGATAAGGTAGTGCCTGAAGATGTATAAGTACCTATACCTACTTCCCATTCTGAACCCAATACAATAGCGTAGTAAGTAGTATTACCGTTACCTATTGCAGAGAATGATTGGAAGCCAGATACTGCACCAGCAAGCGTAATAGTACCTGTGCCTGTGGTGGTAGTGGTTTCTTGGACTCTATCCTTTACGACTAAAGGCATAAATTATCCTTAAGCTAAAGTAACTGAAAGGTTGCCTGTTGAAATCTTAAAGATGTCACCAGAGTCAATCGTTTTAGATGTATCTAAAGGTGTATGGTAAAGTAAGTTAGGTCCTGAAGTAGAATCATTAATACCAATCCAACCTACTGTTCCCCATGAAGCTGTTGCTGTTGGGAATGTAACGTCAGCAGAGTTAGTAGTTACACCGTTAGATGGTGCAGCAAATGTAACTGCAGTTCTAGCATATGAACCACCAGTTACTTCTGTACCTGAAGCATCATCATTAGGGTTTGAAGTCCATAATGATACATAAACTGTTGTAGGTGCTGTGTAAGATGTTGCTCGTAGAGTTACGTTAATTAAAGCGTTCTCTAAATAGTTTGACATTTCTGACATAATTTTTCCTTAAGCTGTTGTAATTGAAAGATTACCAGTGTACTCACTAGAATCGTCTGCTGCTGTTAATGAATTTACACCCCTATCGTATAATGCAGCCCAAGTTTGCACTCTTGCGTCATTCATAAGATATGGTTCTGCCTCACCTAATGTTGCGTATAACAATAAATCTTGGCAATTAGCTAAAAATACATTAGATGAAACTGATGAGCTTAAATATGGCGGTGCTGCATAATAAAGCATATTTAATGTGTATGTTGAATCTGGAATAGGTGCAAATTGAAATTCTGCTGCTAATACTGTATATTTTGTAGGTACGCCTGATTCTGTTGTTCTGGCGTTAGTAAAGAAACTTGGATTGCTTAAATATTCAATAGTAGATACAGGTGTGGTTTGCAAATATAATCCACGCATAGCCAAAAAGTCGCTAGGAAGTGCAACTGTTTTATCACCAGCTGTTGTGGTAGTAGTAACAACTTTAAGCATAAATCTTGCACGAAGATCACGTCTTAATCTATTTTCTGCTAATTGAATAAAATCTGGGATTTGTGTTGTTAAATCACTACGAGCCAAGTAATCAGCTACTGTAGCTTTTAGGTCTGTGTAATTAGTAAATGCCATTATACTGTGCCTTCTCGTGTTCTAAACACTTTGTTATCTGGGTCATTAAGAAATTTTCTAAATGCTTTTTGGTCTATGACATGGAATCCACGCACAATACCTCTTTTGTTTAATTCGTCAAAGACAGTCATAGGAATACTAGCTATCTTGTTATCAAATATATCATCACCCCAACGAGTGTGTTTATCTGTATGTTTTCTTTGGTTGTAATTACTATCTATAATATCTGTAATGTCTTGTCTAGTTTCAATAACTAAACCACTATCAGTATCATGCACAACGCTTGTTCTAAATGTTATTGGTTTCATTCATTTGCCTTTTGCCTGTGAATTGAGTGAAAACAACTTTTACAGACAAGTGTATTAAAATGTTACTATAAAAAGAATAACAGAGGTGTAGGCATAACCTATCACCTCTGCACTCAATAATGGATAAAGTTCCATTAAACCTTTATTACTCTGCCAAGTCAGCAATAATTGCGTGAGCAGCTTGATTACGCACTTCTAGTGTGTATTCTACTAAAAGTTGTGTAACATCTGCGTCACCAGATTTAGCCAATTCATTTGTTTGGAATGGGCGTAAATATGCAACTGCTGCGTACTCTGGATCAAGAACAAATGCTTGTTCACCGCTGTCATCAGAATCTGCAGTCATAAATCTGTTAGGTACAACAGATAATGTGCCGAAGTCTGATAAGTAAACGTCTGCTGCACCGATAATGGTTGTTGGTTTGTCACCAGTAGCCATATAACGTTGAGCTGCAACACCAGTAAATGCTGATACGTTTACTTTTTGTGTTGGTGTAGTCATAAGAACTGTTGGATTACCACCATTTGTAAACGCAGATTTAACTGCTGTTTTTAACATTGTTTCTGTGAAAGCTGCGTCTGTACCAGATACACGAGCTGTAGTGCCTAATGAACCAGCAGTACCGTTAGTGCCACCAACGTAGTTAGAATTTAACCATGTTTGTAGACCACCAAGTGTACGAGCTGTAGTAGCATTACCTGCTGATGCAGCTGTGTTGCTTAAAAGTGCTTTTTCCATATCACGTTTAATTTCAGCAGAAACTTTAGCTAATTGGTAAGCCTTTTCAGATTTACGACCAGCCTTGTCAATTGATTCCATAGTACCAGAAATCTTAATCGTTTTAGATGAGATTTGAGTTCTGTTACCTACTCGTGTTGTTGGGCTAATTGTAATGTCAGAAGCTGCTGCACCTTCAACTACAGCGTTAGCTGCTGCTGCTGCGAGTGAATCAGTTTGCCATTCGTGATATGTTGCTGTTGCTTTTGTCTTACCAATAGAACTCATAAATGGAGTTTCTGTTGGAGAAATGTTATAAATAACATCTGACAAATCTTCTCTATTACCAATAGAGGTATAGGTTTGATACGTTGCCATGATTTTTCCTTATTCTAAAAATTGTTCAAATAAAGCTGCGGCATCTCTTACTCTTCCAGAGTTACGCAACTGTGCTTTTTGTTTTTTAATTGTTTCTGTGTTGTTACTACCTGTAGACGATCCAGCCTTTAGCATCTTTGGTGCTTCAGAAACTTTTTTCGTTACAGCAGGTTTTGACTTTTGAAGTTTGTCATACATCATTGCCTTGTGTAATGTAACAACGTGCCTAGAGTCATAGACATTAGATAATTCTACGTCTGTGAAACCAAGCGATTTGCCATAATTACGAATCTCACTACGGAGGTTTTCGCCTTTAGCTGGGTCTGAAAACTCTGGTAAGACCTGTGTTAATTTTTGTGCTTCCTGTGCAACTCTATCTTGCATGGCACGAGCATTTTCAGATTGTTGCATTTCTGCAATTCTGTATTGTTCGGCTCTTATAGCATTGAGTTGTTCTTTCTTTTCAGAAAGTTCAGCAACTTTAACAGCATAGCCTATCGGGTCGTTTTCTTTGAGGTATGTTAAATCCTCATTAGGAGATTGCGAGACTATAAATTGCTCTATAGCTTGCAAACGTTGAGCGTATGTATCACGAGCATACTTGGCTTCCTCAATTGCTGCACGTTCAGCTTCAACAGCTTTACGTTGTTCAGCAACTTCAGTAGTTTTTTTTGTATAATCAGCACCAAGTTGATAACCTTTAATTAAATCGTCAAGGGTGACATCCTTTTCTTCGCCAGCAGCTTTTACTTTAAAAGTCTGGGGGAGTTCCTCTTCTTCAACTTCGGTTTCTTCTTGTTCTTCAGCTTCACCTTCTTCTGTTTCTACTTCTTCAGTTTGTGGCTCTGCTTCTTGAGCTTCTACTTTTTCAGTTTCTTGTTCACCTTCTAATTGCTCCGTAGAGTTAGCTGGGGTGTTCATTAGACCTTCAAAAGCATTGGCTGCTTGACCTACAGTAAGCGTGCCACTTCCAGAATCTTCTGGAGTCATGGTTGTTTCACTCATTTTTATTTCCTATAATCCTCTAGGGGAGGTAACCCATTTTAGAAATGTCTAAAATATCTTCCATGCTTTACTTTTAATGTCGCTAGTTTTAGCGATTGATTCCAAGTAAGACATAAGTTCGTTATAACAAGCTATTCTTTGATAGGCTTGTTCACGCACATCTGTTTGATCTGCATTAGAGTAGATGATGCGTTGTAATTGATTTTCTTGTAGCTCTTTAACTACAGCTTGAAAATGTTCGTCATTAAGTATGCTAGTAATAGCGTCTACTTTATTGGACATTATTATTTCCTTTTGTCATATTGTTAATAGTATTTAAAGCATCTACAATAGATTTGGTATTAGTGCCACGAGTTTGTTCTGCTTGATTAGCAGCATCAGTTTCAATCTTCAATTGTTTAAGAGCTAATTCAGTATTTTGTTTTAGTTCTTGTTGTTGAAGTTCTAATGCTTTGCGAGCATTATCTAATTGCATTTGCTCACGTTCTAATTCAAGTTTAGCAGCTTCTGTTTGAGCACGAATAACTGCTTTTTCACGTTCAACTTCAGCTAATACTTTTGCAGCTTCTGTATTAGGATCTAGTTTTTCTGGTTGAGGTTGTGAAAGTGCTTCATTTTGCTCTGGTGTAATTTCATTCATGAATTGTGCAGCATCTTTGAAACCAGCCATGTTAATAAACTTGGCTAATGTATTGCGATATTGCATTAAGTTCACTAATGGATTAGATAGACCATATTGCTGAATGATTTGCTCTTGTTTTTGCAAGATCATTTGCATAGTAGTTAATTGTTCTTGACGAGTACCTGTACCTAAACCTACATTAATAGATACATTGTATTGGTCATTCCATTCACGAGGATTAAATGGTACAAATTTGCCATTTATACGCACCAAACGCTCTTTATCTTGATATTTGCATAGTAGGTGTAGGATTCCTTTGAAAAGGCTTTTAACGCCTGTTTCTGCAAAGATACGAGCTATTAATTCAAGTTTTCCTGCACTTGATTGTGACATTGCTGACACAGCAGCGGCTGTTACGTTTTGTAAGATGTTAGGGTCTATACCATTTTGTGAATCTGATACACCTGTACGTCTTGCTTGTACGCCATCTAGGTATTCAAGCATTGGGAATGATCCAGATGTAGTAGGTTGTACAGTTAATGGTACAATAGCGTTAGGATTCTTCATTCTAACTACGCCACCTGCTGTAGATGTGAGTAAATCATCAAGATTTACCTGTCCTTCTACTGCACCAACACGATAATTGTTAGTTAAGTAGAGGTTATCCAACATTTGTCTTAAAACAGTAGACTTAATCAGCTGTAAATCTAGTGCACGATCAGCTAAAGACTGTCCGTAGAACTTATGTGGGATAGGAATTGGGCAAAGTGAGTGAAATGGGATGTAATCACATTCCATATCTTCTAAAACTTCGTTAGAAGCGTAAACAACACGTCTTAATTCGGCAATGCCATCATTATTGTAGTCAACTTTGATGTAACATTCGTAAACTTCTACGACTTCCATAGATTGATCTTGTGAACCCATGCTATTAGGTTGTTCACCACGAGAATAACGAGCAATTCTGTCTGGACTAAACTCTAAAGTATCACCAGATTGTAGAGTTTCAACAATATCTTTCTTGAATCCCATTGCAATTAACTCTGAACGAGTCATCATTCTGCGATGAGCTACAAATGGTGAGTCTTGAATAGTTCTAGCACGTTTAGAAATAAGAAATTCTTCTGGTGGTACGTTTTCAACAACGACACGACCATCTTTTTTAGTGCGTTTTACTTTAACTTTGTGTTCACGAGTAACATTTTGGAATACTTGACCTGTCATTGGGTCAGTAATTTCGTCAATTTCTTCTTCTGTTTCTTGTGCTACGACTTCTAAATCTTCGTCTTGCATAAGCAAGATGAGTTGATCGTCAGTTAAGTCTTCATAAGACTCTTTAGTAACGTCAATCTTTTCATCCCAATACGCTTTTACAATACCTGTTTTTTGTAATAGTGCGTCTTTAAACCAGTTATGTAGAATTAAAAAGCCATCATTATTACGATAGAATACCCAGTTACAATATTCTGTTGCTTGTTGTGCAAAAGGTTCGTCACCATCGTTTACAGGTTGAAATTCAACTACACCGTCTGTAGATGTAAATACACGAATAAGTTGAGGTAATGCTCCGTCTACAACTTCTGCTACTTCACCAGTAACAATTTGTGATTTACCTTCTACTTCGTTACCATAAGGCTCACGAAGATAGTATTCAAGTGCTTCTTGACGTTCTGCAACTGTGTCTGTTTCAACATAGCCAATAGAATCATCAATTTCAGACTCGATAATGCTTTTTAATTTGTTAATATCCATTAAACTATCCATTTAGTGTTTACGTTAATAGGTTTATTCCACTCTTCTGCTGGACTCTCATCCAAGCCTGTTGCTAGGTATCTAAATGCGTCAGCAGCATGTGATGACCAATCATGTAATGGTCTATCATGGAATACAGCTCTTTTTTCATCATAGTGTCTACGATAGTTACGAAGAGCATCTAAACCTTGTTTTGCTTTTGGGTCAAACCAACATCTAGGAATTATTCTTCTTACTGCTTGTATGCCATCAGCAACATTGAGGCGAGGAGCAGTTACAATATTGAGACCTGCATCTTCTAAAGTTTCCCTACGAGATTTGCCTGTGCCTAATTCTCTTACCTCCACGTCATGTGGAAGTATGTGAGTAAAATGTGCATAGTCGTTATCTCTTAACCATGACACATAATAATCTAATCCTTGACCATGATTTTCCATATAATCAATAAGTCTTATTTCTTTGCCTGTAAGCTGGGCTACCCATATAGCTGTAGAATCAGACATACCCAAGTCCCATGCTGTGTAATTACGACACAAATCATCACGAGGTATTTCCGTCATGTGTGCTTTTTCTTCTATTTCATTTATAAGTTTAGAGTAATAAGATCCTTCTACAGGAGAGTTAAAATTACACTCAAACTCTTGCATAAACTTATCTTCACCCATTTCAAGGCGGGCTGCTGTTAATTCTTGTTCGTTTAGTAGTTTAGTATCTGAAGATTTAAACTCTAATAGTTTCCATCCTTGTCCTTCAGCGGCTCTATCTCGCAACCCTCTAAAGTGATTGTTGCCTTTGGGCGTACCCATAGCAACGCAGAAACCTAGTCGGTCTGTCAACGCAGGTCGGATGATGTCACTGAAGACGGATGGATTGATATTACCTACTTCGTCTATAACTGCACCATCGAGGTAAATACCACGAAGTGAGTCAGGGTTATCTGCACCATAAAGTGAGATACGTCTACCCATAAAGTCTACACGAAGTTCGGCAATGTTTACTTTAGCACCTAGAGGTCTTGTATAGTTTACAAGATAGTCCCATGCAATACGTTTAGATTGATTATATGTAGGGGCTACATATGCGTATCTAGGTTCTTTTTTTGTACAGGTAAGTGCACTGTGGATCAATTGGTTAATAGCAGATACAGTTTTTCCCATACGTCTGTGTGCTACAACTACCACAAACCTATGATCTTTGACTGCATTGTGTATCAGTTTTTGGGGGACTCGTGGTCTATACCCAGTATCTAAAGTTTTTTGCGACTCCATATAGGGTCATCGCCTCCTAGTTGTTAAATTACCACTTTACTTTGTTAGCCCAATATGCGGCACTCATCTTACCTTTTGCTATGTTTTTAGCGTGTCTTGCTTTAAAAGACTTTGCTCTATCTGTATTTGTTTTGTCGCCACTTACACCTTTTTGTCCAAAGCGTATAAGTTTTTCTTTGTCGCCAGATTTGGCTAATACAGCGTGTGATTTAGTAGGGTGGCTAGGCGTGGCTTTAGGTTTGTTATAACCAGAGAACGTTTCCTTACCCTTTTTAATCATTTCTTTTTAGCTGTCTTTGCAGACTCTTTAAAAGCTTTGGCTGTAGGTGCACCTTTAGATCCTACCTTACGCATCTTCTCGCCAGAGCCTTGAGCAATACGTTTTTTCTTTGCTGCGATGTTGGCATAAAGTCCAGTTTTAGTAGCCACTCTTCATTCCTTTTTTA
>Ga0247723_1001230_pt1 | contig 15407 bp, 30 predicted proteins | sample MSEWelMarce5H_FC_FD_189079 | JGI IMG/M metagenome (GOLD analysis project Ga0247723, IMG submission 189079) | Subsurface sediment microbial communities from gas well in West Virginia, United States - MSEEL Well Study Marcellus 5H_FC | ecosystem: Environmental > Terrestrial > Deep subsurface >...
GTCTTCACCACGATGGCCCAGTCCACGGAAGACCGCGGCACCACCATCGACGTGCCCTTCGTGGCCGGCGACGACGCGATCACCTTCGACAAGGCTTCCGGCGGCTACCACCAGACCGGCGACGCTGACGTCACCAAGGCGACTGTCACCCTGCAGCACTTCCACGCCACCCGTGGCTTCGACGCTTCCGAGCTCGCCGCCTGGGGCGCCGAAGGCATCATCAACGCCTTCCGCGAAGAGGCCGCCGCCAAGATCGTCAAGAAGGTCAACGCGACTGTCGCCGCCCTGGTGACCAACGCCAACTACTCGGCGAACGAAGTCATCACCGCCGCGAACTTCGACTACAATGACGTGGTCGACCTCGACACCTTCCTCGACAACCTGGAAGCCCCGGCCGAGCGCGGTCTCGTCCTGAACTCGTCCTACATCGGCGCGCTCCGCAAGGACGCCAAGCTGACCTCGGCGTTCAACACCCAGGGCGACAACAGCGTCGTCCGCACGGGCATCGTCGGCCGCATCGGCACCCTGCAGGTCCTGCAGTACGCCGGCCTCCCGGCCAACGGGGAGAACTTGGTCGGCTTCGCGGCCTCGAAGGACGCCATCTGCATCGGCATGGGCTCCGTCTGGTCCGCCTCCCCGAACAGCGCCGTCTCGTCCCTCTCGGGTCTCTCCGTCATGGTCGAGTCCGAGTACACCGGTGGTATCCTGTATTTGACCGCCGCTATTCGCATGGGCGCCGCCAAGGGCCGCGCGAATTTGAAGCGCGTGCTCAGCGCCTAAGCTCTGCCAAAGGCAACGACTGGGGCTCCCTAACGGGGGCCCCTTTTTTTTGACCTCATCCCAAGGTTAAGACGAACATGAGCCTTTACGACGACGGCACCTTTCTCGACGACGCCAAGCTGATGGTGGCCGACTTCGGGGTGTCCGGGTCGTGCAACGCGGGGGCCATCACCTTCCAGTGCCTGATCTCCGACCCGATGGTGACGCAATCCTTCCAGGAGGGGGGCTTTGTGGACCGGACCCAGCACTCTGTCCGCATCCCCGCTGCAACGGCCTCTTGGAGCCTTCCAGATGGGTCTAATGGGGCATCGGCGGCCATCGTCGTCTCGCAGGAGCCCATCCCCTCCCTAGGGATTGGCAAAGTAATTGCCGTGGACGGGAAGAGCCTGCGGATCATCAGCCAGACCCACAAGCGCCCGAGCGCCTGGGTGACTCTGCAGGTCATCCTGCTTAACCAGTGATTAGCGTCCGGCTAACTGTCGGCCCGAAAAGCATGGCCCAGTTTCAGGAGGCCATGACCCGCTACGCCCAGAACACCAACGAGACCATCCGGGACATCGGCCTGAAGAACGCCGCCCTGATGTGCCGCGAGTCCATCATGCTGACGCCCCCGATGGGAGCCGGCGGCAAGGGTGGCCTGACCGTGACGGGCGAGAAGGCCGGCAAGCGGGCCATCGCGGCGGACGTGCGCAAGATCTACGTGGCGGTGGACAGCCGCAAGGGCATCGCCCCTTTGCTCCTGCTGACGGAGAAGCTGGCCTTTTCCACCAAGCACGGCAACCCCGCCGACTTCCGCGCGCTCCTGGACGGGGCGGGGCGGACGGCCTTGCTCAAGGGCACGCGGGTGCTGCAGGCCATCGCCAACGACTACGACGACGAGCGGGCCTTCAAGAAGGCCAAGAACTACTTTAACCGCTCGGCCGTGGTTAAGAGCGAATACGGCACGATGGGCTACCAGCGCAACCTCCGCCCCCTGCACAAGACGCTTCTGGCCAAGAACGGCGGCCGCTTTAAAAAGAACGGCAAGCCTACCCAGCCCTTGGCCAATTGGCGGGACAAGGTGATTGTCGAGACGGACGCGGAGATCCAGGAGTACATCGCCAGCCGCGCGCCCTCGGTGGCCCGCCTGAAGTCCGGCTGGTATAAGGTCCTGATGGGCCTGCCCAAGCCCTCTTCCCGCGAGGGCAAGACGAACTTCGGAACGGGTGGCATCGCCAACTACATCAAGGCCCACGCCGGGTCCGCAGGGTACCAGAACTTTAGCGAGACCCCGGGCAACCTAAACCTGATCATCGGGAACGGCATCGCCGACAAGAACAACGTCAGCACCGAGGCGGACGTGAAGGCCACTGTGATTGGCCTGCGCTACAAGCAGATCCACCTAGACCTGGCCCGCCGCCTGAAGAAGGACGTGGACGATTTCAACAACAACGCAAAGACTTAATCCCATGGGCACCTCCTCCATCCGCCACATCGTCGAGGGCAACCTCGTCGCCATGCTTCAGGCCGAAGCGACCTTCACGGGCGTGAACATCTACCCGGGCGACAGCACGGCCGACGCGGTGATGCCCAAGGTGGTCGTGGTCTGCGACTCGGCCAACACCCCCGCCGGCCTGCCCGACGGCTTGGGCAACTACGACTGCCAGGTCCGATGCGTCCTGCACGACAACGCCAACGACGTGACCCTGACGACCCACCGGGCCCGGGCCGCCGCGATGGTCGCCACGCTGGCCGACCTCACCGCGATGACCTCCCAATTCTCCACCCAGGGCGACGCCCTGCTCTACGACGTCACCGTTGTCTCGGAGGATCAGGGGCTGGACGAGCAGACGGGTGCGTGGGCCACTGTCCTGCGCCTTTCGGTGGTGTGCGTCCTGGCGCCTTGACCACCCGCCCAAGGTTAAGAACTACCTATGGCTGCTGTACTCAAAGGCGTGACTGTACTCTTCGGGGTGGCCGTCCAGACGGGCATCTCCAACTTCCTCTGCCAGTCCGTCAGCGTCGACAAGGCTTTCGAGCTTAACGACAAGGCCCCCGACGAGGACGGCAAGACTGTCACCCTGCGCTACGACAACCCTGAGCGCACGGGCACTGTGGAAGGCATCGCGAAGACGACCGACATGCCGGAGATCGGCGCGGCCATCACCATCAAGACCAAGACCGACGTGGGCGTTGCCCAGACCATCGACGGGGTGGTCGAGTCCGTCTCGGAGAAGGGCAGCAACAAGGATTTCGTCCGGATTTCTATCAAGTTCCGCCAGCTTGATAGCATCGCGTCCTACGTCTAAGACTAGCGGGCATGGACGCCCGCTTCATCAACGCCTTCACCGACCCGGCCCAGGTTAACATCCTGGGCTATGTCGTTTATCCCTTCTGCCTGAAGTACCGCGTGCGCCTGCACGCCATCGGGTCGCCGTACGTGGTGCCCGGGGACATGACCCTCTCGCACCTGCTGGCCGCCATCAAGACGTGCGCGGAGCTTCCGCTCGACGACGTGACGGGCAAGGACCGGGCGGCGCTGGTCAGGCTGCAGAGGGACGACGACCTCTTCATCAAGACGGCGCGGGACTTCCGCACCTACATGCTGGAAGGGCACTGGCCGAAGTTTTGGGAGACTGACCAGAGCAAGAAGGCCACCGGCACGGGCATGCCCTGGGCCATCAACGTGGTGGCCAACCTGATCGCCAACGGCATCGACGAGAAGCGGGCGTGGGAGATGCCCGAGTGCCAGGCCATCTGGATGAGCACGGCCTTCTCGGGGCTCAAGGGGGTGGAGGTCAACGTGATGACCACTGAGGAGGAGGAGGCCATGGCGGCCTTTACGACTTCCCAAGGTTGAAGACCTACCCATGGCCCAAGTCGTAGAATACCAAATCAAGGGCACGTCCGACGTCCCGCAGCAGACCGAGAAGGCCAAGAAGGCCATGTCGGAATTGGACAAGCAGACGGCCGCCATCGGCAAGAAGTTTACCGAGATCGGCAAGGACCTGTTCCTGGGCTTCCTTGCGCCTATGGTGCTCATCCGCGAGGCAATCGGCTTCATCAGCCAGTCCATCGAGAAGGCGCGGCAGGACGCCAAGGATGCGGTGGACTTCGCCGCCGGCATCAAGTTTGAGGACGTGAACAAGTCCCCGGTTGACCAGACCACCCGCTACATGGCCCAGAAGCTGCAGGTGGACATCCGCACGGAGGAGGAGCAGAAGAAGGCGGAGCTGGCCAAGCGCGTGGTCGTCGAGGAGTTCCTGAAGCGCGACCCCCGTGGCCAGGAGTACTTCCGCAAGAACGTCGGCATCGACACCGAGACGGGCGGCTTCGCCATGTCGGAAAAGGAGTTTTCCCGCTTCCGCGGCGTGCAGGAGGACGTCTTTAAGATCGTGCAGGAGGACATGAAGAAGGCCCTTGCGACGGAGAAGGCCAAGACGGAGGAGGAGAAGAAGAAGAGCGCCTCCCCGCCCGGCATGTTCGCCGGCGACAACTCGACCTTCGGCGTTGGCAACTCGCCCCAGATGGCCATCCTCAACGCGCAGGTCGAGCTGCAGAAGCAGGCCAACGAGTACTTGGCTATGATCGCGGCCTCCGCCGGCGGCCCGGGCGACTTCACCAAGGACACGACGGGGGGCATGGCCTCCCAGGTCAACTACAAGGACTACACCAAAACCGCCTAACCACCCATGGCCTACATCAACAAAGGCAACACCCTGACCACCCCGGTCCTGCAGCCTGGGTACAAGGTCCGCGACGACGGCTACGGCCTCTGGACGGGATCCTGCACCTTCCTCCTGGACAAGAGCATGACGGGTGCGGCCTTGCCGGCCAGCCTGCAGCGCGGAGCCCCGCACCCCGACGCGACGTACTCGGCCTTCATGTTCGCCAACAACGTGGAGATTACGCACGGCAAGAACAGGATCTGCTCGGTGGACGTGACGTACGTGGGCATCAGCCTGGACGGGTACGCGGAGAGCGTGACCACCAACCCGAACACCTCGGGCGCCGTGAGCACGACCAGCGAAAGCATCGAGACCCACCGCAACTTCTTCGAGGCCATCACGAGCGCGGCCGGCCCCATCGCCGGCGTCGGCACGGGCACTGTCACCGCGCCGATCTACGAGGCGAGCACCTTCAAGGCCAAGGTCGGCGACTCGACCACGCTTTACAAGGGCGACAACGGGGCGCACTTCACCCAGAAGACGGGTGGCCAATTCGTCGGCTTCCTCGACCCGCAGTACCCGATGTACTACGGCCGCAAGGCGTACCTCGCCCCCGTGACGGGCTTCTCCGGCGTCATCTACACCAACGACGCGCAGGTGACTGTGGACATGCGCAAGGCGGTCAGCCGCTCGTCGAGCACCAACGACTGGGGCGGCAACCTGCCCAAGCTCATCCCCGACTACCAGGGGACGACCTGGACGTCCGACACGGGCACGGCGTTGACCGGGTATCCGCAGCTCCTGCTGGCCAGCGTGAACATCGAGGACTTCGGCTTGGACACCTACAAGGTCAGCTACACCATCAAGTACAACGACGAAGGCTGGGTCGAACCCGTGCACCCGCTCCTCTGATGCAACCCGGCGTTGGCTACAATCTGAGCACCGGGCAGGCCGGCATCACGCTGGCCATCGACGACCCGCAGCTCGCGGGCGACCCGGAACAGTTCCGCGTGACTGTGATGAAGACGGGCTCGGGCTACGGGGTGCAGTGCCGCAAGGGTTTCGTGCGCTTCACCAGTTCCCGCAACGCCGACGCCTGGGCGTGGGGATGCTGGCAGGCCGAGGTGCAAAAGTTCTATTGCTACCCAGACGGCTCAAAGACCACCGGCCCTTTCGCCAACGCGGCCGACTCCCCGCTGGTGGACTTGGGCGGGTATGTCCAGATCCAGCCCGGGAGCGTCGAGGGCGGGTCCGACAACTGGGGCGTCTACATCATCGGGTGCGGTGACACCATGTCGGGCTTCTGGCCTTACCTAGCCATCATCGCGGACGGCTCAGACGCGGACATCAAAAGCAACTTCTTCAACGGCTCCGACCCGCAGATCATCGTGCGGCAGACCAACAGCGAAGAGCTCGTCGAGGTGGAGACCCCCACGGGCTCGACCTACCTGACCATCCAGAACACCGGTTCCCTTGTGCAGTACAACTACAACTGCCAGAAGTGGAAGGTGGCCGACCTGACTTGGGAGGGGTCCACCTTCGTCGTCGAGCAAATGCACCTAGGCCCGCTATCCCTAGCCAACCCCGTGCAGTTCCAGGGGCTGGACGTGGCCAACATCGCCCCCTACACCCCTAACTACGAGCCCCAGCTGCTGGACTGGCTGGGGGCTTGGTCGGGCTACACCAAGGACTCCAGCGGGGCCACTGTGCAGGTTTAACCCCAACCCAAGGTTAAGAAGATGAGCACCACCGTCACCTTTAAGCGCGGCACGACCTACTCGGGCACTGTCACCTACACCCCGGCGGCCGGCGGCCCCGCGAACCTGCTGACCACGACTGTCACCTCCGACATCATCGACTCGGCGGGCGTGGTCTACCCCTGCACGATCACGATGGCGGTCAATGGCCTGTCCTTCGTGGCCTCCCTGCCGGCCTCGACCACGGCGGAGTTCGCCCTCGGCAGCGCGCGCAGCGACATCAAGTTTGTCTACGGCGGCACGACCTTCTACTCCGACACCTTCCGCCTGACTGTCATCGACCAGGTGACGAACTAAACCATGTCCTCCATCTCCGTTTCCTCGCTGGTCCTGGGCTCCTTGACTGTGGAGGTCGAGGGGAGCGACAGCACCCTGGCCCTCTCGGTGCTGGCTACGGCGCCGGCCGTCCTCTCCGTCGAGCTTGGCACCCCGGGCGCCCAAGGCCCTGCGGCTACCATCGCCGTCGGCACGACCACGACCCTCTCCCCTGGGGCGGCGGCCACTGTGGTCAATGCGGGCACGTCCTCGGCGGCTGTCTTCAACTTCGGCATTCCCGCCGGCCTGAAGGGCGACACGGGCAACACCGGCGCCACGGGTGCGGCGGCGACCATCGCGGTGGGCAGCACGTCCACGGGTGCGGCTGGATCGTCGGCCAGCGTGGTCAACTCTGGCACCTCTTCGGCGGCGGTCTTCGACTTCACCATCCCTCGCGGGGACAAGGGCGACAAGGGCGACACCGGCAACACGGGGGCCACGGGCGCAACCGGCAGCCCGGGCACGGCGGCCACGGCCACGGCTGGCACCACGACGACGGGAGCCCCGGGCACCTCGGCCTCGGTGGTCAACGCGGGTACGACCAGCGCGGCGGTCTTCAATTTCACCATCCCTCGCGGCGACGTTGGGGCTACGGGCGCGACGGGTGCGACTGGCGCCGTTGGCCCTGGCGTGGCGGCTGGCGGAAGCACGGGGCAGTTCCTGAGCAAGGCAAGCGGCACGAACTACGACACGACCTGGGCGACCATCGTCCCCGGGGACCGCTACCTGACGAGCTCGACGACCTCGCTGACCATCGGCAACGGCACCAAGTCCCTGACTGTAGGCACGGGTCTCTCGTACACGACGACCCAAAACGTCACGATTTCCTTTGACGCGTCGAACCACATGCACGGCGAGGTGCTGACGTACAACACCGGCACGGGTGCGATGACTGTGGACGTGAACCACAACACCGGGTCTGGCACCTACTCGTCTTGGGTGGTCAACGTGGGCGGCGTCACCCCTGTGACCGCGACGGCGTGGGGCGACATCACCGGCACGCTCTCGGCGCAGGTAGACCTCCAAGGAAGTCTCGACGCGAAGCTCGCCAAGGCGGATAACCTTGCGGGACTGGCCAACACCGGGACGGCCCGCACCAACTTGGGCTTGGGCACGGCGGCCGTGGAGCCCGCGACGAAGCTCGTCCCCGCCGGCGGCACGACGGGCCAGGTGCTCACTAAACTCTCCAACGCCGACTGGGATGACGCATGGGCGACGCCGAGCGGTGGCGGCGGCGCAAACGTGCAGTCCTTTGGCACGTCCACGACCTCGGGCACCTTTACCTGGACTAAGCCCGCAAACGCCAAGCAAGTGCACGTGCACCTCTGGAGCGGCGGCGGCGGCGGCGGATCTGGCTCGTGCAATTCCACAAGCATCGGCCGTGCGGGCGGCGGCGGCGGGGCTGGTGGGACTTACATGTTTGTGATCCTTGACCCCGCCGAACTGAACGCAACCGAGTCCGTCGTCGTCGGTGCGGGCGGAAATGGTGGGGCTGGTGTTACGACTACCACCGGAAACCCAGGCACCGCGGGAGGCCAGACGACGTTCAAGAACTATCGCGCGGTCAGCGGAAACTTTGCCAATGGTGGTTCAAGCGGCAGCGGAGCCGCTGGCGCAGCTCGTCAGTCTTTGGCGTTGACCACCTTGTCCTTCAACGGGGGTGGCGGCAATGGTGCCACCGGCGGCGGAACCTCCGCTGTGACGACTACGTCCGTTTTTTATGCGCCTACTGGCGGGGGCGGCGGAGCTGGTGGCCTAGCTGGCGGAACGGGCATCCAGTCCGGCGGCTCTGGCGGGGCTATGGCCTTTGCCCTCAATAACTCTGGTTTGAACGTAAGCATCGCCGGAGGCACCGGCGGCAACCCCTCTGGACCTGTTGCCCCGACGGCTGGGACGACCAGCACCAACTCCTACATCGGCGGCACGGGTGGCGGCGGCGGCTATTATCGAACCGCTTTTGCCGGAAGCGCTGGTGCGGCTGGAGGCTGGCCCGGTGGCGGCGGCGGCGGCGGCGGAGGCACCGACACGGGCTTCACCAGCGGCGCTGGCGGGGCTGGTGGTAATGGCCGCGCCATCATCATCACCTACACCTAACGCGCATGGCCTACATCGACCACAACGGACTGACCTGGACGCGATCTGAAGACCGCCTATCCATCTCCTGCGAAGACGGGCGCATCGTCCAAGGCAACGGCGACATGACCGACGACTATCTCGTAAGCGTGGCCTACATTCCGGCGCCTAAGGCCGACGCCGAGCGCATCGCCGAGCTCGAGGCCCAGCTGGCCGCCCTTCTCTCCCGACTCTAAGCCATGCAGCTCTACGACAAGGCCAAGACCGACGAGCTTCTGTCCGGCAAACTGTCGGACGCCCCGAGCGACGGCACGACCTACGCCCGCAAGGACGCCGCGTGGGTGGCCCTCGGCGGCGGCGTTACCAACGTTACCACCGACTACACCCTGGTGCTGGCCGACGCGGGCAAGGTGCTTTACGTCAACGGCGCTTCGGGCTACCCGGGGAGCAACATCACAGTACCCGACGACACTTCGGTGCCCTTCCCGATCGGCACCAAGATTGACCTGTGCTTCAACAACGGGAACACAGTCTACCTCTTCGCTGGCTCTGGCGTCACCCTCTACGGCACGACTGTCTGGGGCAACCAAACCAAGACCGCCCTGACCAAGGCCGACACGAACGTCTGGTTTATCGGTTAACTTTCCTATGCTCTACGTCATCTCCATCGTCCTCTCCCTCCTGGGCGGCTTCGTCGCCGGCCTACTCGTCGCCCGCAAGCACGCGGAACGCCTGAAGGCCACCGAGTCCGAAGGCCGCAAGCTGCTCGACGCCCTCAAGGGCAAGTAATCGAATAACGGGGCTTACCAGAATACGATGCGCCTGATTTTGGTAATCACCCTGCTGGCCCTCACCGGGTGCCCGACGACCACGCCTGACACCGCCGGCACGGGCACGCCCACGGCGGACCTCGGCACGCTAGGCACGCAGATCGACAAGGCCGACCAGCGGGTGGCGGCCAGCATCGCGGTGGCCTCCGAGAACGCCGACAAGCCCGGGGTCGTTAAGGCCGAGCTCGGCGTCGCCGCGTCCTACCTACCCAAGGCCGACGCGCAGCACATCGACTACGTGCGCAACCGCGTGGCCCGGGCGAACCCTGAGGAGTACAAGCGGGCGGAGGAGGCGGGCCGCAAGCTGCTGGCCGTCATCGACGCGAACTTCGCCAAGGCCGAGCAGGACGCCGCCAAGAACAAGGCCGCCCTGGACAACGCCAACAAGCAGATCACGGCGCTCAAGGCCGAGGTCGAGCAGGTCCGCACGGAGGGAGTCCGCAACGCCTTCGCGGTGGCCGCTGGCATCTGCTTCCTCGCGGCGTTGGCCATGGCCCTCCTTGGGCAATACCTCCGGGCGGGTGCGGCCTTCCTGATTGGCGGCGCCATCGGCTCCCTGCCCTTCGTCTTCAACTCCCCGTACTTCCTGCCGGCCGTCGGGCTGGTGGTCGTGGTCGGCCTTATCCTGGGCTGGCTGCAGTTCCGCAAATCTCCCTGCCCCGATGCCGCGCAAGAAAGCAAGGAAGGTTAAGGTCATCTGGCGGCCGCTCGGCAAGGAGCGTGCGTGGGGACAGGCGGAGACCGACCCCAACCACCCGACCATCGAGATTGACCCCCGCCTCTCGCCCCGCCGCGAGCTGGAGGTGCTGGCCCACGAAGCCCTGCACATCGCCTTCCCCGAGATGAGCGAGAAGGAAGTGGACCGCGCCGGCAAAGTGGTGTCGGCCGTCCTCTGGCAGGAGAATTACCGCCGCATCCTGCAGGGCAAACACACCACCCCCGTCCGCATCTCGTGAGCGCCGCCCCCTTCAATCCCGACGAGATGCCGCCCGAGCTCAAGGACGGCGTGGTGGCCTCCATCCTCGGCGGCTTGGCCATGACCGCCCGCCTGCTCCTCTCGACTGAGCCGGTGTCCTTCGGCTGGGTCGTGCGCCGCGTGCTGGCCGCCGCGATCACCGCCGCCCTGGTCGGCTACGGGGTGCAGGACCACATCCAAAGCGTCGGCCTGCGCATGGCCGCCGTGGGCGCCGCCGGCTACGCCGCCCCCGAGTGCCTGGACTATCTTCTGAAATACGTGAAGGCCAAGGGCGAGGCCGAGGTCGCCAAGGTCACGAAAGGAGCGAAACGTGCCACCCCGAAAGGAAAGTCCAAGCGAGGGTAACAACCTGCTGTACGCGGTGGGCCTGCTGGTCCTCGCGGCGTTCGTCTCGGCGGCCTGTTCCGCTTTCATCTGCGACTTCGTGCTGCGGAGTTTCCAAGACAGTCAAAGCATGGTGCTTCTGATCACGGACGCCGGCACCAAGAGCGACGACAAGAACCTAGAGCGCAACCTGACGTCGGCCACGCTGGCCCTTAAGTCCTGCCGCGACCTAGGGTGGGCGCTTTCGATAGGGTGCCTAGGGGTGGGGGTGGCGGTCTTCCTCCGTCTTCGCCGTCAAAACGCCTCCTAGGGCAATCTAGACCCCTTGGCGGGGGTATCTAGGGGACGGGCGGGAGTATCCAAAAGGGGCAGGGCAAACCCCCCTTTGGAAACTTTCCAATAGTTTTGCCTTGCAACCTTGGCAAAGGTGTTGCCTGCTCATCCCCGTACCCACCAACCAAGCCATGACCACCACCACCGACAAGCAAGCCACCACCGAGCACCTGATCCGCGCCCTGTACGCCGCCAAGGCCGAGTTCAAGGACGCCGCCAGCGAACTCGCTACCGCCGAGCACAACCTCAAGTCCGTCAAGGCCGACCCGAGTGCCAACTCCGAACAGCGCGTCGATGCTGCCACTGTTCGTGCAAATGCCTCCGGCCGCTACTACGAAGCGGAGCAGGCGTACAACGTCATCGCCGCCGCCTGCAAGAAACTCGCCATCATCTAACCATTCACCCCCAACCCAACAACAAGCCATGAAGCTCATCCTCGCCCTCCTCGCCGGCCTCGCGCTGGCGGCCTACATCCTCGCCCTCGCCGACGGCCCCAGCCTTCTCGAGATCATCGACAACCCGAAGTACTAACATGCCCGACGCCAACGCCCACGCCCCCGACATGCGTCCCTCCATCCGCAAGGCCCACCGCGACGACCCCGTCCGCAACGCCCTGGCCAACTTCTGCGAGAACCTCGACGGCGCCCAGTGGCTCCTCGCCGGCGGCTCCAAGGGGTCGGCCAAGGACTGCGTGAACAACGCCGTCAGCGACCTCACCGCCGTGCTCTCCGGCCCGGGCATCCGCGACCTGATCGTCGAGGTCAACGCGCTCGGCCGCATCGAGGCTTTCCTCGACTACAGCGACGACCTGGGCGACATCCGCCTGACCTACACCGCCCGCCAGCCCCTCAACTGATGAGCAACCTACCCAACCTCCCGCGCAAGATTGACGTGCGCATCAACTCCGACGAGGAGCTGACTGTCATCGTGCGGGCCATGCGCCTGCTTAGCCCAACGCTCCTGCAGGTGGCCGGCACGATTGACCGCAAAGACTCGGAGATCATCAAGCGAGCCCACAAGCCCAGGACTAACATTCGAGGCTGCCTGCTCTACATCCTAGAGTACAACGAATACGACAAGGTGCCGGACTCCATGTGCATCGATTGCCAGTTCACCCTCGCGGAGAACATTCCCACCACCCGATGAGCTACCTCGGCAACCCCTCCCAAGAGGTGCAGACCCTCATCCAGGGCATCGCCTACGCCCGGGACCGCGTCATGCAGGGCGACTGGACGCCCAAGTACGCCAACGAGCAGGTGGCCCAACAGGCCGCCGAGGCCGAGCAGATGCTGGTCTTCTTCGGGTGCACCGACGTGGACCTCTACGCCCACCTCTCCCCCTCCGGCCGTGCGCTGCTCAAGTGGCGCTACCGCGACAAGGACGGCGAGCTCTTCACCGGCAACCTTCACCCCACGTCCCAGTCGTGAAGCCCCTGCTCTTCCTGCTCGCGTCGGCCACGTGCCTGCCCGCGATCACTCCCGCCCAGGTCGACGCCATCATCCGGGTCGAGTCCGCCGGCAACCCCCGCGCCATCGGCCGGCTGGGCGAGCGTGGCCTCTGCCAATTCTTCCCCGCAGCTTGGGCCGACACCTCCCGCTGGCGCCGTGCCCACGGCCTGCCCGTCTACTCCTACGACCTGGCCCTCGACCCCATCGCCGGCCACCAGTACGCCACCTCCTGGTTGACGTACAACGAGGAGCGCCTGACCAAGGCCCTCGGCCGCCGCCCGACGATCGGCGAAGTCTACGCCGCCCATCAACTCGGCTTCGCGGGCTTCAAGGCGAAAGGGTTTGACCTCTCCCGATGCCCCGCCATCACTCGCATCGTCGTTGCCCGATTGGCGAAAGCGACCCGCACCAAATGAACAAGCCCTTGCTCGTCGCCGTGGACCCCGGCGTTTCCGGCGCCATCGTCACCTACCACGACAACCTCGGGCTGGAGTCGTACAACATGCCCGGCACCGACTGGGAGGTCTGCAAGCTGGTGGCCGACATCTCGACGAAGGCCAACAAGGTCGTCCTGTACCTGGAGGAGCCCCCGCTCTACGCGGGCCGCAACATCCCCGGGTCGGCCATCGGCAAACTGATGTGGAACACCGGCGTGCTTTACGGCGCCGCCGTGGCCTGCGGCTGGGAGGTCCACCGCGTCCGCCCCGCGATCTGGCAGAAGGCCCACCCCGTCGGCACCAAGGGCGACCTCTCGACCACCGCCTGGAAGAACAAACTGAAGGCCCGCGCCGGCGAGCTGTATGGTTCTGTGCCCGGCCTCAAGGTGACTCTGGCTAACGCCGACGCCTTGCTCATCCTCGACGCCGCGATGCGTGGCGCCATCAACTAACTTTTGGGGGCTGGCACACAATAGTACCTTGGACGCTGGACGTCATTCACCCAGCGCACCATCAAGGGCCGCCAGCCCCCTCCCATTTCCCACCTATGAAACAACCCATCCCCGTCAACGAGCAGACCACGCAGTCCCTGGTCACTCCGCCCGTCCCCATCAAGGACACGCGCTACATCATCCTGCACGACGGCACTGTCGCCGCCCGCCTCAAGCCCCGCCGCAAGGGCAACATCAACTACTGGTCCCTCTCCGTCAACGGCCACCTCAAGGTGCTCAACCAGCAGAGCATCGACGACATCGCCGCCGGCAAGTAAACCTTTCCCTGCACCCATGAGCAAACAAGCCACCGACGCCAACGCGGACTTCGTCGCCGCCCTCAACGCGCTGGAGAACGTCAGCGCGAACAAGTCCAACCCGGCCTTCAAGGGGTCGAAGTACGTTTCCCTCGACCAGCTGCTGGACGCCGTGAAGCCTGTCCTGGCCAAGCACAACCTGGCCCTCACCCAGATCGTGCGGACCCTGCCCGACGGCCGCATCGGCGTGGTGACTTCCTTCCGCCACCGCGACGGCGCGACCTTCGATGGGGGCGACCTCTTCATCCGGGCCGACGGCCTCGAGCCCCAGAAGATTGGCGCCGCCCTGACCTACATCCGCCGGCAATCCATCCAGACCGCCTGCTGTGTTAGCGTGGACCTCGACCTCGACGGGAACGGCCTCACCCTCTCCCCCGCCATCAAAGCGTCTCCTGCGGCCAGCCAGACCCCTCAAACCATCCGCCCGTCGGGATACCTCGCCCACCCCGAGGCCGCCGTCCGCGTCCTGCAGCGCAAGGGCTGGCTCAAGGAAGGCCAGGGGCTGGCCGACCTGCTCCCCGAGCACCTGACCAGCATCGCCAACAACCCGGCCTTCAACGCGGCCGTCGCCAAGGAGGCCCAGCTGTGAGCGACTTCCTCACCCCCGGCGGCCAGCCCTTCGACCCGATCGGCGAGGCCATGAAGAACCTGGAGCGCATCAACGAGCTCGCCGCCGCCAAGGCCCGCATCGCCCAGCTCGAAGAGCGCAACGAGTTCATGCGCGAGGCCGGCGACCAACTCTGGTACGTCGTCCGCCACGCCCCGGACTGCACCGAACAGGACATCATCGACGCCTGCCAACAGTGGGCCGACAAGCGCCGCCATGGCTGACATCCCCAAGTCCATCATCCGCCTCGCCGAGAAGGACGGGGTCTACCTCTACGGCCTCATGATCCTGCTGGACGGGGAAGCCTTCTGGGAGTGCACCGCCGCGACGGCCAAGGGGCTGGAGACGACGATGCGGGCGTGGAAGGTCCACACCTACCCCACCCTCAAGCGCTCCCAAGTCCGCTACTTCGTGAAGTCTCCCGGCGACATCAAGGAGATCACCATCCCTTCCCGCCCATGAGCTACCCATTCAATAACAAGAAACTAAACGTGGACTTAAACGTCCCCATTCTTGGTTTGCTTGGTGTTGTCTTTGTCACCCTCAAACTCTGCAACGTCATCGACTGGTCATGGTGGTGGGTGACTGCCCCCTTCTGGGGTCCCTTGGTTTTGGCAATCGTAGCCTTGGCTGTCCTTGGCCTACTAAAACTTATCATCAAATGAGCCCCCAAGACTCCGCCCGCGCCAACCTCCAGCGCCTCTCCTCCGAGGCCAACGCCCTGCAGTCCTACCTGCTGGCCTTCGTCACCCAGGCCGACATCAACCGCATCGGCGAGGACCTCACCCGCCTGCGCGCCGTGCTGGCCGTCACCGACCTCAACCACGTGGACGACATCCACGACCTCGACGAGCTGCGCGAGCGCCTCAACTCCCTGCGCTCCGGCGTCTCCGTGCTCCTGGTCTCCCTGCACAACATGCACGAGAAGGCCGAGGGCATGCACACCACCATGTCGGCCGTTGAGGACGCCGTGGACAACCCCGACGACACCCTCTGACACCCTTCAGGGGTCGCCCTGTGTTTCGCCCGATTGGATCCGGGCATGTTCCATAGTTCACAGGGCACCCCTCCC
>Ga0247723_1001231_pt1 | contig 15401 bp, 12 predicted proteins | sample MSEWelMarce5H_FC_FD_189079 | JGI IMG/M metagenome (GOLD analysis project Ga0247723, IMG submission 189079) | Subsurface sediment microbial communities from gas well in West Virginia, United States - MSEEL Well Study Marcellus 5H_FC | ecosystem: Environmental > Terrestrial > Deep subsurface >...
AGTAAAATATACGGTCTCACTTGACACATTAGGACCATTTCACTTGACATATTTTAACTTCTTTTTAGGAACTGGGCCTTTCCATCTTTTGCGTGCACCCACCAGCCAATTAGGTAAGCTTAGCAGTTTGTGTAGTGTGTCTTTATCGATACCCCTCTTGTCGTATTTTGCCTCCAACTTAACAAGATGTTCTACTGAGTTGTAGATAAATCGTCTTCTTGCTTCAGTAGCAAATGCTTTGGTGATTGGGTCTGTCTTACTAACAGTTAACAAATTTTCTTTGGTTAGATCTAATGGGTTGCCGTTTAGAAATAGAAAGTGTGAACCAGATCCCAGCTTTTCCTGGTGGTAGCACTCCCAGATAATTTTAGGCTTAGCCCCGACTATTCGGATCTTGTCGCCGTTGTAGGAACCAAACTCTCTAACAACAGAACCGGTTACCATATCGTAGGCAACATATCGGTCTTCGTCGTAGAATAGAATGCCCAGTTGGTTGCACTTAATTCCTTCTGTTGGGTGTTGGTAGAACACCTCCTCTTCGTCTTCTGCCAGCATGGGATAAAGACACTCGAACCAGTGCTTATACTCTCTGTCTTGTCTTGCCATTAACAATCTTGTAAACGTGGGCGTGAGTTACATTAAACATAGCAGCAATCTGTCTGTACGTTTTAGTCTTGGTCGATGCTATTGCATGGATCTGGTCGATCTGACCGTCGGTCAGTTTACAGTTGTTGTTCTTCTCGCCTTTGAAATTATAGTTTCCCATTGCAAGTTATAGTGTCATCAGATAAATTATTTCCACAAAAAACCCCGGGAAGTTATGACAAACCCGGGGTAAAATTATAAAATGTCCGACTCAGAAAAACAATATAAATTAAGCTAACAATAAAAAATAAGTAGCCGGACAATAATTATATTTTCTTGTTCCAAGATTGTTTCACTGGAGCAATGTATCTCTCGTGCAGATACACCTTCAGCTTCTTTTCGTTTTCGACAGAAGACTTGTATGCCTTAGCAAGTCTTACCTCTTGGTGCTTAATGTCCACTGCCAGGTGCTTGATAAAAGTTCATACCAAATGGTTCGCAACCTTCTACGCCGCCATACCAGCCAACGTTGGAAGCATCTCTCGTGCCAACCAGTGTGCGCTTCTTCCAAGCATAGGGTTGCTTTGGAGTAACCAAAGATCCGTAGTATGGATTTCCGCGTTCTGGAAGCTGACCGTCGAGAACTCTTGGTGCCACGTAGGCCTGGTAATCTCCTGGGTGTAGAACCATCCACTCGATCATTCTCTTCATGTAGGTTTCACCTGCAGATCTAACTTGCTCCATCAAGAACTTTAGCTCCTCAAGAGTAATAGACTCAGAAGACTCAGAGGTCGGGGAAACTACAGACTTGTTAAATATCTTATACTTCAAGAATGGTAGTGCGTAGAATAAACCCCAGTTACAAAGTGCATTGCCGATGTAGTTGTCCAGCAAAAATTGGTTATTGGAAGAAACTGTTCCGCTGACAACCTGATTCTTTAACTCCATGTAGTAGGTAGCCCCGATGTAGTTCTGAAGTACTATATCTTGACTTTGGAGGATATAAGGGATAAGATCGGCTGGGGAGACGTTCTGATTGATGGAAGTAAAAGCTTTAAGCTTTTCTTCGGAAACTAGAAGTGCTAATTTTTGTGCCATGTGTTATTCGAGTGCTGTGGTTACTTCTTGACCAGCTACTTGCTGACCTTCTTCGTTGAACAGCTTCTTAGGCTGAATGTAAAGTTCTGTGTCGTATCCGTAGTAGCCCATTAGACGATCGAACACCTTTAATAAGGTTGCTTGGTCTGGCTGGATAACTGTAGACACAAAGTGTTGGTATGCAACTGTAATTTCGTCTGCATTGTTGGTGAATCCATTAGAACCTAGATCTTTAATACCAAGCAGGAGGGGGGAAGTAATTCTGTGTCCTGTTAGAATTCTAGAGGTAATTCTATTTTCCAATGTGATGTAGTAATCGTCGTTGGCCGAGTCTAAAGCTGTTACCTCTAAGTTGTGTTCTTTGTCGTCCGCAAAAGAAAGGAAAAACTTGCCTGCTCCGTCTACACCAGAGAAGTTGGCTGCAATTTCTTGGTAGATGTCTTGTCTTTCTTCTGGGGAAGGAATACCATTATGAAATTGTAGAACGAGACTTGGATTTAAGCCATTCATCAAATTCCAGTAGTGGAATGAAGAAATAGAAACGTCAACTTGTATATCGGTAAGAGAGCCAGAATAAGAAGGCATTGGGTAGTACTTCTGGCCAGGATTGTGCTTAAAGAAGTACAGAATTTGGTTTGGATAAGTTGGTGCATGTGCGGGGTCAAAAGATTTAAATCCCTTAGGCTTGTAAGCATCTTTTTTATACTTGGTCCAATCTGCAGAGTAATAGTACCACTCTACGCGATCTGTGTCGTAGTCGATGTGACCGGAACGGATGTCGTTAAAGTCCATGTTGTACATGTCGATAATCTGGTCTCCTGTTTGGTTCCAAATAACGTTCAGTGCAAAGCCCCCGTAGATGATGTAGTCCAGAGCTGCACGATCAAAAATGTCGTTCCAAGATTGCATCGGATTAGCTCGTTTAAGCACGTAATCCAATTCCTCATTGAAAGTCTTAAGTCCTTCTCCGATCGTTGCTATATGCTTGGATACGATGCACGAACGGTTCATTGCAGATCCATTGTACAGTGGAGTAATCAAAGCATTAGGGTACAAATTGTCTGCACCGTAGTTTATCCATGATTGACCTTTAACTTCAAAAACTCTTGCTAGCGTTGGATCTGGAACAGCCTGAGAGAACTTTTGAAAAGAAGCTTTAGGTTTTGTTTCTTTGTTCATCGTCTATAAGTATGAAAAAGCTTAAAACTGACATAGGAACATTTTGATGTTCCCAACTACAATATATACAGTATGACAAATCAGATTAAAAACATTGCGAAAAATTTATTACTTCACATTAACGGCGGCATTGGTAAGTGCATCATGGCTACTGCGGTTATTCGCTCATATAAGGCGGCGCATCCGGATGCGAAAGTCGTGGTAGTCTCAGGTTACCCCGAGGTTTTTGTCAACAATCCAGACATCTATAAAAACTTTCCCTTTGCCACTCCTTACCTCTGGCAGGACTATTACGGCCAGCCAAGCTGGAACGTCTCTGCCCATGATCCTTACATGGAACAACCGTGGATCAAAAACGAAAAATTTCATCTTGTAGATATCTGGTGTAATCTATTAGGTGTAAAATCAACTCAAAAAACCCCACTTCTTTATTTCTCTGGTCCCGAGGTAGACGAACTGCAACGAATGATTGCAACAGATAAACCCTTGCTTGTGGTTCAGTCTACTGGAGGGGCACATCCTGCTGCCAGATCTTGGACTCGAAATCCACCACACGGTGAGTTTGACGAGTTCTTAGCACGTTACAAAGACACACACTTCGTTGCTCATATTTGTCTGCCAGAAACTCCTGCTTTAGCAAATGTGCACCAGAGAATAGACAATCTAAATCGTAGACAAGCTATGTGTCTAATTCATTATGCTTCAGAATTTGTAGGCATAGATTCATTCGGACAACATGCCAGAGTGGCAAATCCAAATGCTGGGCCTACTACAATTTTCTTCCCGTTGGAAGAGTCAGTAAGTAGATTAGGTTATACCAGAACAAACTGGAATAACTTGACCCCTACTGCTGAAGTTCAGAAGATGCTTTTGGGTCATCAAGACTACTATGCAACAGTGTTTAAGTTGTCCATCGAAAATGCTTCCGACAACTGTCCAGTGCCAGCGGGAACCAGATGGTTTAACCTTGGCCCCGTGAAATCTTAATGTAATTTTTAGAATTTTTAGATTTAGAAGACCTGCATTTTGAATGAATGCCAGGTCTTTTTCTTTTAGGCTTGCCCTTGAATAGAGCAATCGATGTTACTTTTGCTTTAGCCATTAGATTGGATAGCGAATAATAACAATTCCTGAACCTCCACAACCTCCTGAGAAACATGCAGGATTAGGACCTACTGCTCCTCCTCCACCACCACCTGTATTAGGTGTTCCCGGAAATCCATTTCCACCAAATTCAAAAGCACCATTTCCACCACCTCCGCAGCCTCCAACACCATTACCAGGAATTTGTCCTGCTCCTCCTCCACCACCACCTGCATACCAAACAGTAGTTCCGGAAATACAAGATGGTTTACCTACTCCACCACTACCTGATTGATTGAAAGAACCAGGTCCTAAGCAAATTGAATTTTCTCCTGTAGCTCCTGCTCCTCCTCCTCCTGCACCTGCAGCAGAACCAGAAAAAGAACCAAATGGTGCGCATCCTCCTCCAAATCCTTGGGAAGGTGTAGTTGCTGGAGTATTTCCTGCTCCATTATTAGGACAGTTAGAAAGATTTGAACCTGCTGCTCCTCCACCATTTCCTCCGGGTTTTCCGATACATCCTCTTCCTCCAAGTGTAATTTCTCCACCACCTCCACCACCTGCAGAGATTATATTGTAAAAACAAGAATCTCCCCCATTAGTTTGACTGGATCCACCTTGTCCTACTACTACACTAAATCCACAAGCTGGAACACAAACCGGACCACAGCATCTCCAACCACCTGCTCCTCCACCACCACCACCTGCCGTTGAAGAATTTTGGTGTCCTTTTCCACCTCCACCACCGCCTCCAATAACTAAGTATTGAAAACCAGTTCCTCCTTTGAAAACTTGGAAAGTTCCAGAAGAGGTAAAAGTGTGAATTTTGTAACCGTCACAGCAAGTAACGGTTCCTCCGAAAGCACAAATTCCTGTGCCCCCTTGAGAAAAAGAAAAAGACGATGGTGAAAATAAACCCATATTAAACGAAGTTAAGTGCGAATGTTCCTAAATAATTTGTTCCGTCGTAGAAGAAATTGAAAACGTCTATACTTCCAACTGTTGTAGATAAGATTGGTGGATTATTGTAAGCCCATTTAACTGAAGCTGGCCAAGTTACAGTATAAGAACCTGTCCCTCCTTGAGTTATTTCGAGCATATAGTTTGCTCCGTCAATTGGATTGGATAAAGTCAAAGTGGTAACAGAAGCATCTATTTGAACTTTTTGATTGTTACCAGTATCCCAATTCACTGTTTGTGTTGCAGACGCCCAGTTGCCAAGATCATTAACTTTAGAAGCACCTTGACCGTAGGCAATCAAAGATTGAACGTGGGTTGTAGCATCTTTTTCTGTGGTAATACCTGCCCCTAAAGCAACTGCACATGTATTAGTTGAACAAGAAACATTTCCTATTGCAATTGCATAATCTGCATTTGTACACGTTGCATTTCCAATGGTAATTGCTGCACAACTTGTAGTGTTTATTTTTGACGAGAATCCTATAGAAATTGCACAAGCTGAATTTGCAAGAGAATCTGCACCCAATGCAAGAGTAAAGTTTTGATTTGCAACTGAGTATCTACCTAAAGCTATACCATAAAGTCCAAAGGCGCTGTTTTGTCCTCCAATAGCAACTGATGCTACTCCTGCAGATGATTGACATCCTATTGCTACACCTATATTTTGTGCATTTGCTCCATCTCCAATAACAACAGTTGAATTTTGTTCCCATGCACAAGCATTTCTTCCTATAACAATGTGTCCATTGTAAGCATTACCTTCACAGATACAAGCATTATTTCCAATAACAATTGCACCATCTAAAAGACCCCCTGCTGTTGATTTGTCTTTTGCCCCCTTTCCTATAACAATAGAAGTAGAAGTAAGTGCTTGAGAAGAATTACCAATTGTAATAGAATCACAAGCTGCGGTTCCACCCATGGAACTATTACCTAAAACTATAGCACCTGTTGCTCCTTCGAAACTCTGAGAAGTAAAACCTACAACAGTAGATCCAGAAGCGCAAGAAAATCCACCAACTCCAAGATGTATACCATCTTTATGTGTTAAAGCTCCAACTCCAATTGCAATACCTATACAGTTTCCTGTTCCTCTTGCAGTAGTCGCACATCCAATAGCTATAGATCCTCCTGCGTTGTTACAACATGTTGCAGCTGCATATCCAATAGCTAAACCTCTTTGAGATTCCGATTGAACTGAAGTTCCAATTCCTATAGTTTCTTGGTTAGATGTTCTTGAATTTTGGCCTATAATTACAGATGCTCCTCCATATGCATAATGACAAGATCCGCTTCCTATAACTATAGCATCTACTGCTCCACCATGAGCACAAGCATTGTTACCTAATACAATTGCACAGTTTGTTCCAGATCCTGCTGTTGCTCCAATTGCTGTAGAAACTAATGAATTTGTTTGTTCAAGTGTAATTGGTGAAGATGCACCAGGACCTGTTGCTCCATTAACTCCAGAAGTACCAGATGTACCTGAAACTCCAGAAGTACCAGAAGTACCTGAAGAACCTGCTGCTCCAGAAACTCCAGAAGTACCGGATGTACCCGATGTGCCATCAGTACCTGAAGTACCGGATGTACCCGATGTGCCATCAGTACCCGAAGTACCAGAAACTCCAGAAGTACCAGAAGTACCTGAAGAACCTGATGCTCCTGAAACTCCAGATGTACCACTGGTTCCAGAAGAACCGCTTACACCCGAAGTACCGGATGTACCGTCAGTTCCAGATGTACCGCTTGTTCCTGAAGAACCTGCTGCACCACTTACTCCAGAAGTACCTGATGTGCCATCAGTACCCGAAGTTCCGCTGGTTCCAGAAGAACCATTAGCACCATTAACACCAGATGTACCGCTTGTTCCAGAAGAACCATTAGCACCATTAACACCAGATGTACCGCTGGTTCCAGAAGAACCATTAGCACCATTAACACCAGATGTACCGCTGGTACCTGAAGAACCTGCTGCTCCTGAAACTCCAGAAGTACCGCTTGTTCCTGAAGAACCTGCTGCGCCAGAAGTACCAGAAGTACCATCAGCACCAGAAGTTCCACTTGTTCCAGAAGTACCAGAAACACCTGAAGTACCAGATGTACCAGACGATCCTGCTGCTCCAGTTGGTCCTACTGGACCACCAGTTACAGCACCAGTAAAGTTAATTGTAGTTGTAGAAACTTCAAAGGGAAGGACATTCCCAAATCCGTCTGTTACTGGCTGGAGTGTGCCATCAGCCCCGGAAGCCCCAATATTAAGTAGAGCCCCGTATGAATTTTTAATTTGATCGCCTGTTAAGTTCATTTGATACTAAGTATGATTTTTGTGTTTTCTGCCGATTTATGATAAGATGTACTGGGTGACTTTGATGATACCTGCTGCTCCTGCCCCTCCTCCTGTTCCATTTCCATTTGGATTGGATCCTCCACCACCTCCACCAGCTCCGTAGGAATTTCCTCCACCACCAGATCCATTTTGTCCTCCACCACCTCCACCTGATCCAAGTGTTATTCCGCATATAGTAGAACCACTCCCACCACTTGTTTGTGCAATAGAAGAAGGAGAATTATTATAGTTGGTTCCTTGTCCTGCTCCTCCTCCTCCTGGTTTACCAGTTGCAGATCCTCCTGCAGTATTAGCATTTCCTACAAAAACATTACCTCCATTTGGAGATCCATTTCCTCCACCTCCACCAGATCTTGAAATATTAACACCGTCCATATAACCACCAGCTCCTCCAGCACCGCCATTTGCAATAACTAAAGCACCAAAACAAGATGATCCCCCAGCTCCTCCTGGATTTTGATTTTGTTGTGCTTGGCTTGGGATTGCTGCTGCTGCACATCCTCCTGAACCAACTATAACGCATTGAGAAGTTCCAAAACCAGAAGTTAATGTACAAACAACGACACCTCCAGCTCCTCCTCCAGCTCCACCGGATACATGATATAATGAAGTGTTACCAGCTCCTCCACCGCCTCCTCCACCAGCTCCAACTGCAACTACTTCAAGACAAAATGCCCCATTGCAACAAGACCAAGTTCCACTGGATGTAAAACACTGAACAACGCAGGAGAGAGACACTGCTTTCTTCATATATGTAAATGGTGTGGTAAACATATTAGCTAAAGTTTAGATTTGCGTTTCCGTAGTAACCTGTAACTCCTGCAATGTAAACTAAAGAAACTGCATCTACTGCACCTGCTGCGGTCGACAGAGTTGGAGGTGTTCCACCTGGCCAATCTACATCTGAACCCCAAACAATTGTCTTGCCACCAGTTCCTCCTTGAGTAATGAAGAGAGTGTAGACTGCCCCGTCTATAGGGTTAGACTTAGTTAACGTAGTGATATTAGAAGTTAAAGTTAGAGTCTGAATGTTAGAGTTGTCCCAATCTAAAGTTACTGAGCCTCCAGTAGAACCAATTGCGTTAGTTCTGGATGCTGCCTGACCTTCTACAATCAGAGAGTTAACAAAAGTTGTATTAGATTTGTCTGCAGTAATTCCTGCTCCTCCTATGATGGTAACATATTCGTATGTAGAAGGAATAACGTTTTGATTCCCTGCAATAATTGTGTTATGTGCTCCGGTCGAAGTAATGCAGTTAATAAAACCATTTATCGTAGTATTATTGTAACCCTCTGTGATTTGGTTTTGGTTACCTCCAAACATAATGCTAAGATATCCAGAAGTTGTTAGATCTATCTTGTTTGAAGATCCTCCAATAATAGTTGAATTTTGAACATTTGTAGAAGGGTCAAATCCAATAATGCATGAATATGGAGAAGAGTAAATTGCTGACTGATAACCGTTTCTTAACAGACCATTTTCAGAGTTAAAGATGGAAGACGAGCAAGAATCACAAACTGTAGTTAATGCTCCTCCTATGATAATGTTGTCATTTACTAAATAGTAATCGTCTGTGTAAGCTACATTACAAATAGCAGATGCACAAGTACCGATGATTACGTTTCTTTCGCAGTTAGGAGAAATAAAACTTGACTGGGAACCAATATTAATATTGTAAAGACCATTTGCTTCTGTTCCAGCTCCAATTGCTATAGAGTAACCTGCTGTTGCTCCTGCTGCTGTTGCTCCTGCTCCAAGAACTATAGAATAGTTAGAAGTTGCTGTTGCTCCAATTGCTGTAGCAACTAAAGAATCTGTTTGTTCAACTGTGATTGGGGAAGCTGTACCAGTTCCTGCAGGTCCTGTAGCACCTTGTGGTCCTTGTGGTCCTGTTGGTCCAGTTGCTCCTCCCCCACCTGCTCCAATAGCAACGTTAGTTCCATCAGAGTTAATGTAGTGCAGAGTTTTATCTGTGTCTGCATAAAGTGTAACATAACCAACTGCTGGAGTTGCCGGTGCTGCAATTGTGCAGAAGTCGGTAGTTCCGTAGTTTACTTGGTTGGCTGTGTGAACTGCGTTTTCCTTAATAGAAGAAAGTCCATTTCCTAAAACAACTGCATTCTGTATTCCTGTTGCTCCAATAGAAGAAGAACCTAAAACTATTGTTCCGGTTGCTCCTGTAAATACTGTAGAAGCAGTTCCAATTGCTATTGAACATACAGGAGTTGTACAAGTAATTTCTCCCAAACTAATAGAATTAGCACCCAAAGATCCTCCTTGTCTTCCCATTCTAATAGAATTAGTTCCAACGGAAGAAACATTGAATCCCATTGCAATAGCACAAGCAGCAGATCCGTTTCTTGCATATCCAAAAGCTATGGAATCTTGTCCTGCTACTGCACCAGATCCTATTGCTACTCCTCTTTCGCAAGCACATGATTGTTCTCCAATAGCAACTGCTGCATATCCTGCACATACTCTATTTCCTACAGTTACTGCAAGTTGATTTTGTGCAAGTGCACTTGTTCCTATTGTAACTGTTGTAGCAAAAGTAGAAGAAGAATTTAAACCTAAGACAACTGAAGATGCTGCAGTAGAACAAGCAGATTTTCCAATTACTATAGAACAATCTCCACTTGAAATAGTGCTTTCCCCAATTGCAATAGATCTACCACCGGTAGAACAAGCAGAATTTCCTATTGCTATTTGAGCTCCAAATCCTGTTAATGATGAAGGACCAATAGAAATTGAATTAAACTGAGCATTAGCTGCAGCTCCTAAAGCAATACCTCCTTCTGCTCCTTTTGCTGTAGTTCCTATTGCAATTGCATTTCCTCTGTTAGTTTTTGCTCCTTGTCCTATTGCTATCTGTCCAGGTGCTGGAGAAAAACATTCAGAAGCTATTGCACAAGAACCAATTGCTATAACATCTGTAGATGCTCCTATAGCACAAGCTGTATTACCTAATATGATAGAATAGTTAGATCCTGCTGGTGCTGTTGCTCCAATTGCTGTAGAAACTAAAGAATTAGTTTGTTCTTTTGTAATCGGTGAAGATGCACCTGGTCCTGTAGCTCCGTTAACTCCAGAAGTACCGGATGTGCCGTCGGTACCTGATGTGCCGCTGGTTCCAGAAGAACCTGCTGCTCCACTTACACCCGAAGTACCAGAAGTACCATCGGTTCCAGAAGTACCACTGGTTCCAGAAGAACCATTAGCTCCGTTAACTCCAGAAGTACCGGATGTGCCGTCGGTACCTGATGTGCCGCTGGTTCCAGAAGAACCTGCTGCTCCACTTACACCTGAAGTACCGCTTGTTCCAGAAGAACCTGCTGCTCCAGAAATTCCAGAAGTACCGCTTGTTCCAGAAGAACCTGCTGCTCCACTTACACCTGAAGTACCGGAAGTACCAGAAGATCCATTAGCCCCGTTAACTCCGGAAGTACCACTGGTTCCAGAAGAACCTGCTGCTCCTGAAACTCCAGAAGTACCAGATGTGCCTGAAGTACCTGAAGTACCCGAAGTACCGTTTACGCCAGAAGTTCCCGAAGTACCTGAAGTACCGGCTATTCCTCCTGCGAGGATATCTGTTCCGTTGGAATCGATAGCATAAACTGCTGTACCGTCCGTGTACATTGTTACAAAACCAGCAGACGGATTTGCTGGGGTAGAAGCGACTACCGAAAAGTCTATTTGTCCGCCGGTTTGCCCGACTACGAATTTAGCATTGCTCATAAGGACTGAATTGTTGTTGTAAAGTTATTCCTTGGTCTATTACCAAGATTGCATTATTTTGAATTGTGATTGTTTCGCAGTAAGTTGTGGTGTCATTTTCCACAGTGAATGTTGTGTATGCCTGAATTGTACAAGGAAATTGGTAAGGAAGAACTCCAGTAACGTAGACAATATTGCGAAGAAATTCGTTGTCTGAAACATAGGGAACAAATTCAACCTCTCTTTCACATGGAACTTCCGAGTAAAGAAATGCCTGACCTCTGTCTATCTCTAGAGTTTGCACTAATCCACACACGTTCCAAACTGTGCGGGCAAAATTCCAGAAATCTTCATCGGTGTCCCACACCATACAGGGCTGGGGAACCGAAGGATCTGTGGTTGGAGCATCTGTGTTGAACACGATGTACTCCCAGTTTCCCTCTGGATAGAGATAAATCTGCCCGTCTAAAGGAAGATTTTGTCCATTTACACCCACCAAATCAACAGAAAGTTCCACAAATCTGGAGTTTCTACGAACTACGTTGGGGACAACTGCAAATGTTTCTCTTGAATAGGAGTTGGTAAACACCACCAGAAAGTAGTTACCTACAGTCTGAGCAATCGTGTCAGCGTAGATAATTAAATTGTTCTCGGAATTAGGTGTTAGATTTAACATTCTCTATTAAGTATGAAAGTGAAAGGAACTGACAAAACAAAGCCCCAGAAAATTCCGGGGCTTTATTCAGAAAATAGAAAGTCGCTCTTTTGTGTGTGGAGCGATGGGTTGACTTTACGCGTTTACAAACGAAGTACCAGTTAGAGCTGCCAAGTTGGAAACTTGATAAGCCATTGCTGGTTCCATTCCTTGTAGAACGAAAGAGTATTGTGTTGCATCTCCAGGAGCTGTACCAGTAGTGGTAGAACCTGTTGAAATTACGCAACCTCTAGTTGCACCAACCAACCAATAAAGGCCGTTGTTGTCTTCGAATACTACTCTTGATGCTCTGTTGTAAGCAAGTAGTTGGATTTGTGCTCTCTTTGCAGAAGAAAGGTGTTGAACTGGGATAGTTACTTCTTGTTGGAAGAATGCAGTACCATTAGTGTTTGAGATTGTGAAAGTCTCAGTGAATGAAGCTGTATCTTTTGCAACTTCGATCTGGTAGAAAGTACCAGTTGCACCAGATAAAGCAGTAATTCCTGAGGTTGCACCTGCAGTAATAGTACCTGGTTCGAAGTCAGAAGAAACCCACAAAGTCTTAATACCACCGATCGCGTCTAAACAATCAAGAGCTATAGCTGCTGTTAAATTACATGTAGTTGACATTGGTTTCTTTTATTTTTTTGTTAAGTTGAAAACTTAAGTGGGGCCAGATTGCTCTAGCCCCAATTAAATTAGATGGTGGATACGAACTGAGAGTTGTAAATTGCAGTTCCCATTCTGAACGCCCCTAATACATTGCAAATATCCTGAGACGGGTCATAATAAATCTTCAGCTTATCAGCATCGTCCATAAGACCTGTTCCGAAGAAGATGTACTTCTTAGGTCCTAGAAGGATGTGCGAGTTTGACTGTAGACCTGGTGCACCGAAGATGGTTACGTTAGTACCTGGCCAAATAAATGATGCAGGAGCATCTCCAGTGTAGTTGGTGATGTTAGGGTATTGGCTGATTAGAGCGTTACCTTTGTTCATCAATGCCTGAACTGCGATAGCGTAGTTGGTCATTGACATGTACATCACTAGGTCTCTTTCTTGCTTAAGAGCGTTAGAAAGTTTGTTGATGATACCCCAGATGGTATCGAATGCAGATGCAACTACCAAAGGAACTGTAATACCAGCACCTGTTCCGCCGATACATCCGTTAGCTACTGTACCTTGTGCAAGTAGACCGTCTAGAGATCCACCGTCACCAGCCCAGATAGTATTTTCAACATACTGAGAGATGTTGTCTACTTTGTTCTGAGCAATTTTTTGTTCGAAGGGAACTGATTCAAGGTAAGCAGTTGGGCTAAGCTGAGAAGACAACCAGTATTGGCGTAGATCTTCTGGGCAAAGTTGCTCCTTAAGCATTTTAGTTTGTACTACAAGATCAATTTGATCGAATACAGTTGAGTTACCTGTTGCACCACCTGGTCCTACGGTTGAAGCGTTAAATCCGCATGCGTAGTCGATGATGTAAGGATTAGAGTTTAGCAAGTTGATTGCTGAAGTTCCGGCAGTCTTACCAGCCTGAACTGTCAAGAATTGTACAGAATAAGGCTTCAAAAGAGCGGCACTTATAAGCTCTGTAGACAATTGGTCGGTGTAGGGGGCTAAGCCCGTTAAATCGAATGACATAGTTTTTAGTTTTTATTTTTTTAGAATCTTCTGTTTGGTTTCATAGATGCCTTAAGAGCTTTCAAGTGATCAACTCTTGCATCTAGTGGGTTTTCTTTTTCTTCTGCTGGATTAGCATTGAAAGTAGAAATTTTGGTTGCTGCTGGAGTAGCAGACATTTTCTCCATCTTCTCTTTGTAAGAAGCCATTTCTTCTTTGACTGTAGCAACTTCTTTAGCAACCTCTTCGATTGCAGCCATACATTGCATAATCATTTTCTTCATGTCTTCTTTCATGATGTCGCCTTCTGTCTTAACTGGCTCGTTAACAGCATCACCTGTTGGGGGAACGATATCTCCCTCTTTTGCCGCTTCAACTTCTACCTCGACCTTTGGTTCTGGTTTCTCTACTGCGGTAATTGTTCCGTTGGCGTCAACAGTAACTTTAGTGCCATCTTCAGTGGTGTGTGTACCTTCTGGTGCTGGACCTTTATCCCCAGTTTCAGATACAACAAATATCTTCTTTCCTGGTTCAAAAGCTTCCGCTTCCACTTTGGTTACACCATCTTCTAGCATAGCTTCAGCCATTTTGACTTCCATTCCCAGAGCAATTCTGATTTGGTTTAATTTTTGTTCGTAAAAATTCATGGTTAAACTTTATTTTAGATTTTGGTTTATGTCTCTAAGTATGAAAAGAAAAGGGACTGACATTTCTTACATTGTCTTTAGAATCTTAACGACTCTATCGTACAGTTCCTTGTCTTTTCTATATTGAACGTAGTCTTCTTTGGACATAAAGTTTCCTTCGATAGAAAACCCGTTGAGTTTGCCAGCTTTAATCTGCTTCCAAACTGCTGGATCTTGTACACGCATAGAAACCATCCAAGTTCCAACTGGCACGTCCAACCCATACTTAGTGTTTGCTTTGTCGTCTTCTGTTTCTACTATCCAAGTTTCCTTTACATAGGAGTTAGCCTCGTTAGCCCCGTCGTGTTCTACGTTGGTTGATCCATTGCGTAGTTCACGCATAAACTTTTCTGCTATCTTGGCAATAGTTTCTGCAGAAAACTTAACTGCATATCTTTCTTTTGTCTTTTCATCTACTCTTGGGATCACCATATCTGGCACCATAGCTGGGCCAATCACTATGCGTTGATCTTCAGATGCAAAGAACTGCTTAGTCATCTTAGCTTCTGAGTGTTTAGGATGACCTTTAGGCAGCAGATCGTTGTCCTGATCGTAGTCTTTGTCGTAACCTGATCTGTTGCCAGCAAGAATATTTAGGAAAGAATTAACTCTCGCCATCGCCCACTGTGCTCTCTGCATGCCTCTTTTGCCTGGTGTGCCTACAGAATAAGCACCAGCTCCTCTTCTCCAAACAGCTTTTAACATTCCCATTGTTGCCTTCTGGGAGTCCTGTGGGTTTGCTTCGTTGTGCTTTTCGATCTTCTCCTTTAGGGTCTTCTCTACTTCCTCTGTAACTTCTACACCACCTCTGGTTGTTGTAGAATCTCCCGGTTCGTTTTTGTCGGAACCCGTTCTGCCTCTTTCTTCTTTGGGTATTCTTGCAAGAGGTCTGTCGCCGGGTTTACCAGATGCTGGAGCGAACTGCTGTTCTTGTCCAAGATAAGACTGGATCTTCTCGACGTGACCAATCATGTAGTCTACATTGTGTTCCATGCCAACTGCCTTGTCTATTTCTGCCATGACATCCATGAAATCTTCTACGAGAACAAGTGCCTGCTTAACGTCGTTAAGAGAAGCAACTCCTTCTTCGATAACTTCTTCCTCCAGATCAAACACAGAATCTGCAATTACTGCAGCTGCACGAATCATGCCGATAGTTTCTTCGTCTGGGTTCATCTCCATTAGATGCTGGAAAGTTGCCACTGCACCTGGGCACATGTGGAAATCAGATGTTCTGTAGCCGTAGATGTCTAACTCTACAGACTCCATCTTTTCTTTTTTCTTTGGCACTTCGTCTATGTAAGGGGGAAGTCCAGAAACATCGATGGACATTTCCTCTCTGATGGTTTCTAGTTTCTTAGCAGCCCATTCAATCCCAGCGTCTCCGCCCCAAGCATCCCACATTAGTTTGCCGCAGCCTTCACCGTAT
>Ga0247723_1001232_pt1 | contig 15395 bp, 39 predicted proteins | sample MSEWelMarce5H_FC_FD_189079 | JGI IMG/M metagenome (GOLD analysis project Ga0247723, IMG submission 189079) | Subsurface sediment microbial communities from gas well in West Virginia, United States - MSEEL Well Study Marcellus 5H_FC | ecosystem: Environmental > Terrestrial > Deep subsurface >...
GAATCACATTAGTGGATTCACCTTTCTTGAAGATGCCACCACGACCAGCAGTATTCAAACATGCAGCAGTGCAACCAGCTGTTCGTTTAGGACACACTTCTTTACCTGATAAATCAGCAGGTGCAAAGTGTAACACTGAGGACAAATACCCCTTCTTTTGACCCTTCAATAACTTTGGGTTGCCAACTGTAAGTAAAGCCATTTAAATCTCCATAATCAACGATGTAGAGACTATTATTCCCTAAAAGTCAATTAAAGACAAGCACTTTTTTGTGTTTCGTAAGTTGTTGATTTTACATCAAAAAATAACCCCTCGTAGAGAGGGGTTATTATCACGATTTCCTGTATTTAGACTTCATTGTGAATCTTTTACAATCACTAATTGGAATAATATTTGCACTTATAACCATTCTATAATCAGATTTCCAAGTACTTGGTGGAACTGAATGTTTTAACCAAGAAGGGAATACTATTATTAAACCAGTTGCAGTGTTAAACCAATTTGCATTATATTTTTCTGGTGACTCAATATCATCTCTATAATTTGGAATTATACAGTCTCTAACTGCTCTAGGATCATCAAATGAAATTGTGTTTTTGTCACTTAGTGGAACATTAACATAAAATGCACAAGATAAAAAAGAGTTTGGATGGTTATGAGAATTGTGATTATAAATTTGATTTGGACCAGCAAAATTTGCCCACATACAAGTCATATCAATATCATCATACTGAATTGCCATACTATCTAATGATACTTTAAAACATTTAGATAATATTTTAACTTCTTCTGAAAAGTTTTCATTTAAATGTAAATCATCAGAAGTTGTATAACTATCAGGTAATATTTCATGTGGTGTAGTAGTAGGGTGACCTTTAAGATTTAATATCTTATTGTATGTCTCACTAAGATTTAAAATTGAACTATTTTCAATAAAAAATCTATTAATAATAGTTGGAAATAAAAAATCTGATTTAATATGAGTAGGTGTCATAACTACTTAGAGGATTTCGGGGTGGAAACCACTTGTTGATGAGAAGCTGCATAGGCTACACAGACTACATCTGATTGGTTTGCATAGGCACAACGAACTGCAACTGGATCAATTCCCTTTACAATCGCTGATTCTACATTTCTCTCAACTGACTTCAACTCACTGTACTGATAAAAAGTAACAGAACCAATTAGTGTCACTAATGCAAGAGTAACACAACTAACAAAAACATTATCATTCATAATAATCCCCTTTAATTTAATAAGAGCCATCATCTAAAACAGCCCTAACCCAAACTGGTCCAAAATATATAGATGCCATATATCCGTGAGGATCCATATCTGTTGGTCCAGTTTTTTCTATTTTAAATTCCCAGTGGTAAGGATTCAAAACAAATCCAATCCAGACACCAGAGAATTTTACATAATTAAGAAAGTTCTTTAACTTCATCGCATAATCCTAATTTTTTGGCTTCAAGTGGACTTAACCAAATATCCTGTGGTGGCAAAAGAACCTCTCGGATTTTTGCATCAGCTAATCCAGAACACTTTTTATAGTGTTGGATCATTTTCTTGGTAGTTAAGTCAAACTCTTTTACCGTTGCGAATAATTCGTGTTCCTTACCAAAAGCACCCCAAGAATACTGGTGTGACAGTATAGATGTATTTGGTGTAAGAATACGATGCCCTTTATCACCAGCGATAAAAATCATGAGTCCAGCTGATGCGATCTGCCCTAAGCCAATTGTGCGAATAGGAATTGCTGAACCCTTCATAGTATCAATCACTGCAAACGCTGCATTTAAATCACCACCTGGAGAACAGATGATGAGATTCAATAAATCTGGTCGCTCTTCAGCGAAATTTGCTTCAAAAATCCATTCAACTAATGTCTTTGCTGATTGTAATGTTACTTCTTCCATCAAAAGGTAAAACGAATGCGCAGAATCGTCACCACCATCTTTAAGTTGAATGTTCAGTTTGTTCATCATATTAGATACCGTCTCTCTGTTTATAAAAAATGTGTCTGCCAATTACGGTAGTTCGTTCAAGTTTCCATCGTGGATTAACATAATCCGCATGGTAGAATAATGCACCTTGTGTCATGTCGTGCATCTTTTCATAGTTAGCATACACAAGCAGTGCAATGTCTCTTGCTTGTAAGTATGCTGAATTGTTCTGGATTGTTTTGTTATGTTCGCAGAACCAAGAAAACTGACATGTATATTTTGTCTTTTGTTTTACCACAGAACAAATATCTTTTGGGAATTGTGGATCTTGCACTCTGTTCAATGTAACCATGGCAACTGCGATCTTCCCATCTCTCGGTTCAAAACCTGCTTCATAATAAATGTTTTCTGCCAAGCAATCAACTTGCGTTTTGGCTTCTGCTGTTAATTGGGTATAAGTTACACCAATAATTCTGTCTTTTGAAAAACCTGTACAAAGTAATAATATTGCGCTTATTAAAAATATTGCTGCTAAACTGTATATTCGTTTATGCATAATGATCTCCTTAAATCAAGAGGATTGCAGAGTGTGTGAATCCCTGCAATCCAATTCCCTATCAGGTGGACTTTTTGCTAGTCTTTATATCTTGTGGGATGTTTGAAACAAAACCATTTAGGGTCTGAGCCTTTGCAATGATATCTGCTTCTGATGGGTACGCTGGAAATCCTGGATGTACAGGAATTTCGGTACCATGGATTTTAGCAATTTCGCATTTATTTGAATACTCGTTGCTAATTATTTCACGCTTTCCGTAGTAGTCATCGGATAGCATGTCTTTTGCCATTTTTAAAAGTTCTAGGCGAATCTCGAACGGGGTCAAATTACTCATGGGTTACTCCTTGTGTGTTATGAGTTGTGTGTAATGATGGTTTTATTGGGATCCATCAACCCACTGTATAATTATTTAGGAATTATTTCTTTGCTGGTTCAGCTTTTTTGTCTTCCTTCTTCTCTACTTTTTTAGGAGTAGGTTTTTCACCTTTTGGTGGAGGAGGACAATTACCTTTCTTATCCTTCGTCACACAATTCGGTTGTTCTTTCTTTGGTTCTTCTTTCTTAGCTGGCTCTGCAGCAAAAGTAACAGAAGCAAATGCTAACACTAACAATGCGATAAATGCTTTCATTTAATTTCCTTTTTAAATTTCGAACACACCAATGATAAACTCTTCTTTAATCATTGCCCTTTGAACATCACCAACTTTAACTGGAGATGCCTTAGCCCAATCTAACAAAACAACATCATTTATCTTAACCTCAGTCACATCTGGACCAACAGCAAGAACAGTTGCCTTTGCTGTATTTAAAGGACTGCGAATACCTTCAATGATGATACCAGATGCAGTTTTATCTTCTTTTTTATTTTCTGCTACAAGCACTTGTGTATTTAATGGCAGTATATTCATTAGAAGGAGTACTTCAATCCAGCAGAAATTGTGCTACCATCTAAACTAGAAACACGACTTTGTCCTGCTTGATAACGATAATCACCAGTAAAAGCAACTTGCTTGTTTAGTGGATAAGAAACACCTGCACCAACTAGTGCTGCATATCCGTCAGTTGTATTCTTTTGATCCAAGTAGGCAACTCCACCTTTAACTGCAATGGTTGCTGCTCCAACTTTGGCAACATCGTATGAAGTGACTAAAGTATATTTGTTTAGATCAGTTCCAGATGTATAGCGATCAAATCCAGCAGTTACGCCAACTTTGTCAAACTTCTGACCAACTGTAAAACCATAACCTGTGCGATCAGAGTTTGCAGTATCACGACTTGCATTAATACCAAGTTCAACTGCCTGAGCACCCATCGATGCCAATAATGTTGTTACTAAAATAATCTTTTTCATGTAATTCCTTTTTATAAAGTAAAGTGGATGGTTATTCTGTTACGAGGAAACCATCCGAAACCCTAAGCAGTGTTTAGGCTGCTAATGCGAACTGTGCGTCGTTTGCGTTTACGGTTTTTTACTTTTTACGACTCTCTGTGTCGTGCTGTCCACGCATTTACTTATTGCCCTGTCGAAACCTAGTCACCCCCATCAAAAGCACTTCTCGATTCACATTCCCCCGAATACATCATTTCTGGTTCGGCTAATACGCAAATGCTTTTGGTGGAGGTGGGGAGAATCGAACTCCCGTCCAGAACACTTTTCTCTTTGCTTCATACAGCAATAACCTACATTATACCTTGTATTTAGTTACAAGTCAAATGTTTTTCAAATTCTTATAGTCTAATCGTAGTTTCCTAAAGCCACCAATCCAGTTGTCTCGTTTTTCGATAAACCATCTTGGATCATCACTATCAACTGCCATAATAATTACAAGTCTTCCAATTGGAATTCCTGTTCGTTCTTCAAATGCTACTGCATATGCTGCAGTTTGCATAAAGTAGTTATGAATGTCATCTCTGTCTTTTGGTTTACTGGATGTCTTAAAATCTATGACAGACAGTTTACCTTGGAACTCTGCGATACAGTCAACTGTGCCAGCGACTTGTAAATGGTCAGACCATAATGGTGTTTCCAAGCAGTGGATATTGTCGATTTGGTCGAGCAGTGGTCTGATTGAGTTGAACATCTCTGCATCAAACATATCTGGCTCAACATGCTCTCCAAGGAGAAAGTCTTCGCAGTGTTGGTGGATTCTTGTGCCTCTTGCACTGGCTTTTCCAGAGATTCGGTTTGCTTCTGCTTCTCCGACTCGCTTTCGCCACTCCATGATTCCCTTTGCTGAGTGCAATCCAGTAACTGTCGTAACGGAGGGATAGGATTTACCCGATGGGGTTTTGTATAACCTCGTACCATCAGGTTTCGTGTCTCGTTCAAGTTTACCGAAATCATGATGTATAAAGGTTTTCTTTTTAGACTGAGAAACTACTTCCACATCCACAAGTTGATTTGGCATTTGGGTTTGATATAACAAATTGAGATCCTTTTAATTTATCACTAGTAAAATCTATAGTAGCGTTGTCAAAATACTGCATACTCATGGCATCAACTACAAGATTGTCAATAACGAAGTCATCTTCTTCTTTATCTGCTTCAAGTGTAAACCCATAATTAAAACCAGAGCAACCACCACCAGTGATGAATGCTCTTACATACTTCATTGATACATCATCCATTAGGATTTCATCGAGTTGTTTCTTTGCGGATTCTGTTACGGTAATCATACGCATGCACACTTTAGTTGATAGTCGTTTATTGCTGCTTTGATGGCATCTTCAGCAAGGATGCTACAATGGATTTTGACTGGTGGCAATGCGAGTTCTTGAGCAATGTCTGAATTTTTAATAACTGATGCTTGCTCCAATGTCTTGCCTTTAACCCACTCGGTAACGAGAGAGGAACTTGCAATTGCAGATCCGCATCCGTATGTTTTAAATTTTGCATCTGTAATAATTCCATCTTCAACTTTAATCTGTAACTTCATCACATCACCACATGCTGGCGCACCGACCATGCCAGTACCGACTGATGGATCGTTTTTATCCAGAGAACCAACATTGCGTGGATTCTCGTAGTGGTCGATTACTTTAGTGGAGTAAGACATTATGTCAACAAATGAATTGCTTCATTGTAATGTTTAATTCTGTCCTCAAGACCAATGTAACCACCATTGATTTTCTTGGTCATTAGTTTTATGTCACCAGCATCTGCTTGAACATTCAACTTGTTTTTATTCCAGAACCAAATTGCTGACATCAATGCGAAGTCACGATCCGATGTAACCCAATCTGGATTCTCGAAAAGATTTTCCCAGTCGTCAAACATATCTTTTGCAAATGCTCTGTAGTTATCTTTTCCAGTCAACTGGATTGGTCCACGACCACGATACTTATATCCATCACCAGTTTCTGGAGCACCATTACCCATACGATTAGCATAGATCTTGTTAGCAATCAGTTCTGGTTTACGAGCATACGGAGTAGCTGATTCAAGTGTTGGAAAATATTTCTTGAAGATGCTATTCAATCCCTGTGCGGAATAGTTTAGGTTTTCTTCAAATACTGTCCATCCACCTGACTCATGTCCACACTGTGCAAGGAATGCTGCAATACGATGTGGTGTATCAATCTCATATGTGGGGAATACATTTGCCATTGACTCTGCCCAAGATTTTGGATCTTGTGCACGAGGAAATAAATGTTTGAATTGTTCTGCTGTTATCATTTGTTCTCCATGTCTTCTATTTTTAATTTGGCAAGAATGTAATCCTTAACCAATGACGAACGAACGATATCATCAGGAGTGAATTCAATCTTAGTGAAAGCACTCATATGAATGGCGATATCAAAGAATTTTAAAATGCCAGACATATCGTTCTTCTTCTTATTTAGATCAGTCTGACGGTAATCTCCACACCAAATAATCTTAGACATATGTCCAACACGAGTCATAACTGTGTCGATTTCTTCGAATGTCAGATTCTGCATTTCATCAACGATAATGATTGCATTATCAAAGGACATACCACGAATAAACGAGGTAGAGATAAACTCGATGTGATGCTGTTCTGCTAATCTATCCCATGCATCTTTACGACCAAACAAAGTCTCGCAGATTTGACGATATGGTTGTTGATAGATTTCCATTTTCTCATTTACATCTCCTGGAAGATGCCCGATTTCACGAGATTGAACTGCAGATCTAACAATAATAATTTTATTAAATGGATTTGCTTTATCAAGGACTTCTTCAATTGCTTTATAGAGAGCAATGAATGTTTTACCAGTTCCAGCGACACCATGAAGTGCCACGAAATAGTCACCACGCTTGTATGCGTCAAAAAATAGTTTTTGATTATTGGTTAATGGTTGAAATGTCTTTAAGTTGTCTAATCGAATTCTTAATTGATTACTGGCAATCGGTTTTGTTTCACGCTCTTCATTATGATTGATGTCTATTACTTTTTTAGCAGCGGATGTGCGAGCCATTGAACTTCCTTAAATTTGGGATGATGTTTTATCTAATTGACTACCTGGAGTTAGAGAATGAATTCTTTGTAGTACCTCCTTAAAACCTGTATCTTTTTTAATGGTGATATGATCCCCAGCAAATGCAGGTGCACTTGTGATAATAGATTCCAATTGGGGATTGTCTAGTAGATATTGTTCACGAGCAGCAATGCGCATGATCTCATCATGAATTTCGCCTGTTTCTCTATTTCTAAAACTATATGTTGGCATAATTTCTCCTCACATTTCTATTTAGTGGCAGAATTCTTTCTAGTACAGTAAATATTACCTGCAACAGAGATTCTGTATTCATCTGATGTGAAAAACGGATAAACACAGTGCATTAACTTGGAAGGGAACAGCATTAGTGTGTTTTCGTAACTTTCGTCAACTGGAACATAGTGATTACTGATGCCACCAAGAATTCCAGTGTAAGAAAACTGAAAATGACCTGGAACATTGTTATTTGAGTTAATTCCTGGAGATGCAGCTAATTCATCTCTCATTTTAAATGGAACTTTCGTGTAAATAACAAAAGACATGAATCCATCATGATTATGTAGTGGATTAAACTCATTCTTTGCTTGAAAATTGACCCAAAGAGAGTTTAAACTAAAATCTACCTCTTGTCTTGTGAGAAATGAGTCTTTAAGGAAGTTAAAAAACTCAACATACTCTTCAACATGTGGTAAAATCAGTGTTTCAGCATGTTTTAGTGATTTTGGTAGTGCAAATTCTCTTTTTAGGTTACCACTGAGACGAGTATTCCACTGTTGTGGTTGATGCATGTCAAAGTCTGCTTGAATTTCATCAATCTCATCACGAATTGGTTGTAATTCTTTGTTCGTGAAGACATGTTCAATAAATCCATAATTATTAAATGTATTTAAACTCATTATGCTGGAACCATTCTAAATTTTATTTTATCGTTTTGTTTTTGATATACTGCTTTGTGATTTCTGACTTTCCATTCGCCAACATACCATTCTGGAATTGGTCTATTTGTCCAAACAGCAAATGGTTGTTTATCATTAATGTAATAATTGTGATATGCTTGAATAGAATCTGTTGGTACTTTATAATCTTCAGGCATACATTGTGGCATTGGAGTAATACCACCAAATTTTATGTTTGTTGGTAAATCATCAAGGAAAGGAATTAATCTTTCAGCAACATGATGTTTGCCATATCTAAAAGTATACTCTTTCATGAGATCTCGCCACAAATTATACAACCACATGTAGTTGCCAGATGTTTCACGACACCAGATACCTGATGGGTGTTTCATATGTGATGCAAGATACAAATTATCTTCACGAGAATCATCTAATTTCCATCGCATTGCTTTGCGACCAGAAATAGACTTACCTTCATACTCATACCCATCGAGCAAACGATGAGCAGTGGAAAGAAGTTGTGCATATTCTAGAATCATCTTGACCACATGTTTGTCAAGATGTTGTTTTGCACATTCTTGAGTATCCGTGTGAAGAAAAAAGATATTCATAGATTTATTTTTACACGAGGAACATCTTGCCAAATACCATGTGTTTTAATGTTTCCATTTTGATCATGGGTGTTTTGTTTAATTTGTAATGCAACTTTTGTAACTTTATCGTCTTGAATAAATTCAACTACCTGAAACTCGTAGCTGAGTGGTTCAGGTAGTGTAATAGATGGAATAGGTGGAGTAGGTGGTGGAGTAGGTGGTGCACCATAATAGGTATTTGTAGTCAGTATCGTCATTGCATAAGCATCCTAATCAAACCAAGCATATCAATACACACTAGAAGCATGTAGTTAGCAAGCATGCCAAATGATTTCCTAGTATAAGCAGCCCAAGCATACATAGCACAGCCAGCAATCCAAACAGGATACAGAGCGAGAAGTGGAGGGTTGGGTACTGTAACAGCCATTGTGATGGAGCAACCAATACTAACAGCCCAAGCCAGTAACTCAACAACAAACCGAAACTTATTAGAACGATAATCATCACTTATCCATTGTAAAGTTGGTCCAAAAATATCAAGCATAAGATCCCATTGAGTCGTAACCAAATTTTAATGCATACAATCCATTGATACCACGAATAGTATCATGAATTTGCTGAATTGTTTGAGTAGAACTTGTGTGTAAAATTCCATGTCCACCTTTTGCAGCGAATGGATCAATACAACCTGGAGAGTCATCAACTAAAATGGCTTTGTCATGAGCAAAATTGGCTTTTTCTGCCTTGGAACGAACAAAATTCGCTTTGTAAGGAATATTTTTACTGTCAAGCCACTTGTGTTTCTGTGATTTTGCCATATTTCCTTGCATACTGTCAAAAGTACCAAGAGAAGTCAGAATTTGAATGTCAATATTTTCAAGTTTTGACACATAGTTCATCAATTCCATTGAATCAGGCATGAATTCAAGGTCTTCGAAGATGTGATAATCCATTACAGCTGCACGAAATCGTTTTCCGTCAGCTGCATGTGTGCGTAAAGAGCGATATGCCTTGTCAAAGTTGCAAAGCACACCATCCATATCTAAGTATAATGTAATCATAATGTAATTATACCCTAAAACTCAATTTAAGGCAACTTCTTTTTGATAAATTTTGTCATATCAGGTGGAGTCCAGCCTTCTGGCTTAAGAATTTTACCATCTTCTCGTCTTTTTACCTTGCGAGTAACTGGATCAACCTTTGCCATGTTGCTTCGAAGCACTGCATCCCAAGCACCACCAACATCATAACCTTTCATGTGACAAAATCCAAGCGTGACCCAGATTAAATCCATGCAACCATCAAGCATTTCTGTCTCGTCACGATTCCAATGAGCATCGATGAACTCTTTGAACTCTTCTTCCATGAGAGATTTGTATAATGCAGCGTTTTGTGGTGATTCTTTTTGATCACACGCATTTAAAAACATTAAAACATCAAGTGGCATGCTCATTATTTGTTCCTTTCGGTGTCGAAATAGTGTTGCGAGTGCTCATGTGGTCCAAATGTTTTGGGTGACGGAGGTTCAAATGGCCAATTGTTACTTGGTAAATCCATGGTATCATACATTTCTCCAACATTTGGAGGATCGTATGTCTCTTGAAAATCGTCATCATCCCATTCTGGTTCAGCAAAGTCATTGACAAAGTCCAGATTACCATCAAAGAAGAATCCTGCTCCACGGAGGAACAATTCTACTTCAGATAAAACTTCTGGCAATGCATCTACTTCAAACTCACGAGTGGTCTTTGAACCATCCCAAGTATCTTCAGCAATTAGTGTATATTTCATTAGTCGTGCTCCTGTAGTGACCATTTCAATTGTTTGATTTCGTCTTTCAAATTTGAGTTTTCATACTCAAGATCGTTGATTCGCTGCATCAACTGAAGAATTGCTTCTTCTTTATCATTCAGTGGGATTAGTTGGTGGTTCATTTTCTTTTCTCTTTATTGACCAAGTGCCATTTTTATTATCTATCCACTCGAGTGTATCTCCAGTTTTCCAACCAGCACTCTCCATGATTTCATCTGTAAGAGGAAGAACTAAATCTCCACTCCCATCGTCTGCTTCTTCAAGTGTAATTGTCCAGTGTGTAGGTTTCATATCTTTTCTCCGCAGTGTGGACATTTCTTTGTAGAAACATTCCTCATTTCTTTGATTGTTTTGTTTAACTTTCGTGCATCATAAAGAATACGACGAATTGATTTTCGATCTCGTTCATGTTTGGCTTTTTCAAGTTCTTCTTTTAAATGGTGCTTCATCTTTTGAAGACGACCCTCAAATATTTCTATGAATCCAGTTATTCCAACTGAATCACTCATAGTTAATCTCCAACCAGTTAGTTTCTTCGGGTAGAATTACACATGTTCCACCTGCTCTTTCAATTTTGTCAATCAGATTGTTTAACACTCCCTGACCATACATGTTAGTGCCATACTGTGCCTTATGACAAGCATATGTGGAGCCACTGCTTCCGTCAAACATGAAGCAATGTCCTTCTTCATATGCTCTTGTGATGCCACTGTTTAGTTTCCAAGAATCACCATCGAGATATCCACCAAACCAACAAGCAAAAACTTTATGGATTGGTGGAGTATCTTTTCCGATGATCTTAACAACTAACCATTTGTCTGGAGTGTAATCACTCATACTAAACCTCTACGAATTTAAGTTCGAAACGATCTGCTCGATCTTCGTAGTTGATGTAGCCACGAGGATTACAAACAACACGACAACCCTTAATCATGTAGTCAAAGTCTTCATGAGTGTGACCATGAGTCCATAGTTTGATTGCTGGGCGATCCATAATGAATTGATCCAAACGAGAATTGTATGCACCGTTCATCAATTGATCATGCTTGTAACGAGGATGCTCAGAACTCTTGCTTGGAGCATGATGAGTACAAACAACAACAGTCTTCCATGGAGGGACTGCATCATATGCTTCTTCAATTACCTTTAGCATGGCTTTGTGGTCAACCACTGCATCCGATGGAGACAAGTATGCTTCACGAGTCTTAAAGACTGCATGATACAATGGCTTACCATCAGCATCTTTCTTCTGCTCACCATTCTCATCTAGAGTTGGTTCCTGAGTTCTGAAATTAACTTCTCTCAAACTGTTCTTACAGATTTGGAAGTCATTCATTCGTCTCTCAACATGACGCATGGTCATCTCATCTTCACCATTCATATCAGTCCACAGAGTGCCACCGATAAAGACATGGTCTTCATGTTCCCAAATCTCTTTGTCGAGAAAGTGAATATTAGAACCACACTGCTTCATGGCATCTTTTAGAATGCCTGAAGAAGTAGCAAAGTCACCATGATAGTGCTCGTGATTACCCATAAGATAAACCACATGAGGAAAGTTCCTACTGCAAGCAGTAAAAAAATCAAGATAGCGATCAGTTTTAGCAGAAGATAAAATACTATCGGTAACCCTAAGGTCAACAGCAGTACAAATATCACCAGATAAAATAAGGACTTCAGCATTCTGAGTATTTTCTAATTCTAGCTGTCCGAATTCTAAGTGGACATCGGAGCAAATTGCGATTTTCATTAATACACCTTTTTATTTCTTATAGGGGTTGTCTTTATTTTTTGCTGTGGGTTTCAGTGCCACACAAACATCTTCACTCTTAAACGAGATATAAAACTTACATGGATTACCAACAAAGTTATTGGGTGCAGAGTTATCAATATAAACATCTTTCATGTGCACAGTATTAGTGGTGCATCCACTCAAAAGAAACAAAACTAATAAGACTCTAACCACCATAGTATGCAATTATCTTTTCCATTGATGGAATCAAATGTACCATGGAGTTGTGATAGTCCTCTGGATGAAGATACTCACCTTCTTCCGTATGAAGACGAATCTCTTCCTTCAGGTAACTAACATGATTCTTTAGCGCAGCAACAACGATGCCGTCTGCAACTTCCCATGGGATTTCTAACTTAGCCACCATATACTCCATACTTTCTTATCAAAATTGTAATGAGTAATCCCACAGTCAATTCAAGACCGAACAATGCAAGGATTATCCATAACACTAACATAACTCTATTATACACCAATTAATCTTGCAAGACAACAAGTTTTTTCACTGTCTTGGGATTGCAATAAACAACATGTTTTACTCCCTCTTCTAATCCAAGGGGAAGATCTGCATGAATTAGCACTCCAAACTCATTTTGTCTAACGACCATTCCAACTAACGGAACACCCTCCCACTTTGCGAATACTCTGTCTCCATAGTTCCACTTCTGGGGTTTCGCATTTTTAGCAAATTGTTCCGCAAGAGTACTCATCTAGATACCCGCAACTCTGCTTCTGGATTATCCCAGCAAGCATTACGATAACGATAGACAAACTCGCATAAACCATCATACGAACCCCAGCCGTTCTCTGGATTATATCTCTTATATTTCTCTGGGTCGGAAAGCAAAATATTCCAACCAATATCAAGCCAATTAGAGATATGCTTGGCATGAGTATAACCATGTTCATCAGGTCGCCAGAGTACATCGTAAAGAGTTAGATCAACTGCAACTGCCCACTCTAGATTACACTCTACACCAAACTTAACTTCTCGAGCCATTACTCCAAGATTGTGAGTAATATTACCACTATAAACCGAAGTGGGTTGAACCACCATCAAATAAACATCAAGACTCATCTTTCAATCCATCCATGATATACTTACTAAGATTCGGTTCAGTACGAGTCTGACCAAATTTGTTGATACACTCTTCAACAATCAATTGAGTGTATGCTTCTAAACTTCTATTCCACTTGACTCGATCTGTGCCTAGACCAAAAATGTCTAGACCTGCACGAGAAGCCATTCGATCAATCTTTTTCATTCTTAATATCCTTCTTTTGTGCTTGTCTTTCAGACTTCCAAAACACTCTCTTCCAGTCTCTTAGGTGTTTCCACCATTGGGGAGCCGATGTTTTATTTCCTTGTTTCACATTCGCCATTATTCATCCTCCTGTAGGTCAGAGTACAACCATTCCAAGTACATGAGTGCTTTCTCTAGATAGTGTCGCTGGTCTTCGGATCCATTCGTTTCAATGGCTTCCTTAATGTCGTATAGACAGTTCTCGCAGTGACCCACAGTAGAAGCCATCTCATTTGATTTAATCATATATGCAACCTTTCACAGTGAAAATTTTCTCGGGGAATTTTTTGCAAACAATGGAATCCAATCGTTGCAACCCTATACAGAATTATACCCTAATATCGAATTAAAGACAAGGATGTAATTATGATGTGCCCTTATACCTTCCGCATAGCCCATCGGGTAGGAGTCCCTGTGTTATATTTCATGTCCCCTAATCCCTATACAGATTACAGTTGCTTCATCTTCTCAGATCCAAAGTACATCAGTGCCAGTCCTACACCTGCGATACCCAGCAGTGCCAACAGTGAATTCTCTGGTGCGTCCATGCCACCAACTGCACCCATTACTATTACTAGTCCCACGATAAATCTAATCATTTTATATTCCTTTATTGTTGTAAGCTGCAATCATTGTTGTCAACGATTCTTTTACTATTACTACTGCTTCTGCCAGTAGATGCCCGACCTCAGTGGGGAATGCTACTACTATTACAATCACGAGTATCCACTTTAACATATTAAGCAGTCAACATGTAAGTAGCAAGGTCTTTCCACTCTTTGTTGCTGGCACGGATCTTGGCTACAGCAATAAGAGTACGGAGGGAGATCTCGGAGCACTCGTTCTTGATACTACGAATCAGCTTCAGAGCATCACTCTTAATAGTGGCATCGTACTCTGGGAGGAATTCTTCACTCTTTGCAATAAACTCCATGCGGTCGATCTTCTGGTCGAGGGACATGCTTAGGTCGATCATCATAGAACGACTACGGATGGCTTGATCAATCTTTTCTTGAGCCATGTTAGAGATGAAAATCACACGACCAGTAAAATCGAAACTGCGTGGCAGGTCATCATCCTTCATGTCAGCATTCCAGCTAATGATGCGTTTACCGTAAGAGTCCAGTGCACCTTTCAGAAGATTCAATGCAACTGGGTCACGAAGAACAGCGTCACAATCATCAAACACGATGATGGATTTGTTGTTTTCGAACAGGGTACGATACAAACCCTTGGCAGTAGAGTAACCCTTAACCATGGTGAAACACTTGCGAGTATTGATCACCGAACCGACTGAGAATTCAGCCAAGTCAGAAATGTCTTTGTAGCCATGCGCTTCCAGCGTCTTAGTGACTGTATAAGTCTTACCCAAACCACCTTCACCAGTGATAACAGCTGAGGGTTGAACACCAGTTGCAACCATCGTCACCAATTTCTCAACGAAACCGAAACGAGTGTTAATGTCGTATTTGGATTGTTTTTCAGCAACAGCAGCGATATGGACTTCCATGTCACCCACCATTGCTTGCACCTTGCGCTCCACATATTTCTTGGAGTAAGATTTGATAGTCTTAGAACCCACTTTAGCGATGTAGTTGGTTCCGTCGAAGGTGATATTTGCTGTAGTCATAATTAAGTCCTTTTCTCGATTCAATAAGAGAATTATGCCCTAAGTTGCAATTAACGACAACAACTTTCTGGAATAACCCTCAATTCCGTAGGGTTATTCTGCGAACACCACAGACAAGTAACCAGCGATATAAGCATCAGAAGCACCGATCATAACACGAAGTTCATTCGTAATAAAATCGATAGAAACGGATTCTGGAACCCAGCCATCGATCAAGTCATTTTTAGCGTCATTAACACCACCAGCGAAACCTAAACAATCATTCATTTCTATTCCCTTTCAAACTATAACGAATCTTACAGTAATCAGGAATTAACGACAACCACTAATTAAAATAACCCTATTATTAGTAGGGTTATATTCCCCTCAGTCGTTGGCGGGATTAGTGAAACGAATACTTAAGTAAG
>Ga0247723_1001233_pt1 | contig 15384 bp, 20 predicted proteins | sample MSEWelMarce5H_FC_FD_189079 | JGI IMG/M metagenome (GOLD analysis project Ga0247723, IMG submission 189079) | Subsurface sediment microbial communities from gas well in West Virginia, United States - MSEEL Well Study Marcellus 5H_FC | ecosystem: Environmental > Terrestrial > Deep subsurface >...
AGTGTACCCAGAAGGTGCAAGTTCAGGCGACAAATATTACTATGGTGATGCAATCATAACTGGTAGCAACATATCAGCATCTTTTGATGGAATGGTAGAAGCTGAAGTAACATTTACTGGAACAGGTACTTTAACTTTAGGAACTGCGTAATTAACTATTAATTAGAAAAGGAAGATATGAACGTAATAGATAGAGTGAAGGCACAATTTGAATCTTTAGGCATTAAAAAGATTGAGGTAGCTGAGTGGGGCGAGGAAGGCAAACCTTTAATAATATACTGCTCACCATTTACATTAGGAGAAAAAAGAAACCTATTTAAAGGTGCTAAGAATGATGACATTGGAGTATTAGTAGATGCAATCGTTTTAAAAGCAAAAGACTCAGAAGGAAATAAAATATTTAAGCTAGATGACAAGCTAACATTATTGAATAATGCTGATGCAAATGTTATAGCTAGAGTAGCAACAGAAATGTTGAATGGTGTTTCTTACGAGGAAGCTGAAAAAAAGTAAGATCTGATACGGAGTTATATTCTATACTTGCTCTTGGTCAGGAATTAAACAAAAGTATGGAAGAAATTTGTCTTATGACACAAGATGAATTTTATTATTGGATAGCTTACTTTAAAGTGAAGGCAGAAAAAGAGAAACTACATTATGGCAGATCAGCAACTAAACATAAAACTTAATGTTATAGATAATGCTACAAAAGCATTTACTGATGTAAAAAACTCAATCTTTAATGTTAGAAATGCTTTATTAGGTATTGGTGCTGGTGTAGCAATCAAGTCATTAATAGATGTAGGTAAACAAACCAATTCAATTAAAATTAGATTAGATGAATTGGCTAAATCTGGTTATGGTGGTGGACAAGCTTTTGACCAGCTTACAAGATTTGCAATTCAAGCAAAAATACCATTACTAGATGTATTACAAGCTTCTAACGATTTATTATCAGTATCTAAGTCTCCTGAGGAATTAGCAAGAAATTTACAAATAGCAAGTAATGCTTCAGCAAGATTTGGAATATCATTTACAGATGCTTCAGATCAATTAGCAAAAGCATTTCTTAAAGGTATAGATTCTGCAAGATTGTTTAATGATAGAGGAATTAGAAGTATAGATGAGTTTGGAAAATTTGCAGATGTATCTATTGGTAATCTTCCTAGTCTATTTGAAAAAGTATTTGGTGCTAACGGAACATTCGGCAAAGCAAATGAGAATCTTAAAAAAGGTTTAAACGGAACATTAATATCTTTAGATAATATATTTAAAGAATTACAAGTAACTATTGCAAAAGGTTTTTTTGATACATTAACAAGAGAACTTGGTGAATTAGAAAAATTCTTTATAAACAATAGAAAAGCTATAAATGACTTTGGTAAAGACATAGGAGAATTTTTAGCATTTGCAATACTAAAATTAAGTAGTGCTTTAGTATTTGTTAAAGATAACTTCCAATTAGTATTAAATCTATTCCTAGCTTTTTTAGCATTAAAGATAGTTGTATTTATTACAGAAGTAATAACTGCATTTAATGCGTTAAGACTTGCACTAATAGCAATAGATACAACAGTAGGAAGAAGTAAAATTTTAAAATTACTTGTAGCAATAGGTTCTTTAGCTGGTGGAATATATGCTGTGAAAGATGCTTTTGACGAAACTAAAGATTCTGTAATTTCTTTAAACGAAGAAAATCCTTTAGATTTTATGGACGGATTAGGAACTTCTGCTGAACAAATAAAAAAAAATGCCATAGATTTAGGTAAAGTATTTGATGGTGTTTACACTTCTAATAAAAACAATTTAACAACATTAAGAGAAGAATTATTTACTACTGGTGGTTTAACAAAAACAATTACTGATGGACTTAATACTGGTATTAAATCTTTTTCTGAAGGAATAGCAAGATCAATAGTATTAGGAGAAAATTTAAACACTACATTTAGAAAAATAGCACAAGATGCTTTAGTAAAAATATTAGCTAAACAGTTAGAATATTTAGCAACATTACTTTTGGATATTGCATACCAAAAAATTAAAACTTCTGAATTAATCAAACAAGCTTCTATATCTTCTGCTAGTTCTGGTGGTGGGTTCTTATCAACAATAGCAAGAATAGGTTTTAATGCTTTTGCTGGTGGTGGAAGTGTACCATTAGATGCACCTAATTTTTATAATCCAGTAATGGAAGCAGAAGGTGGTGCTGTTAGAGGTGGTATGCCAATAACAGTAGGAGAACGAGGTAGAGAATTATTTGTACCTAATACAAGTGGAACTATCGTACCCAATCACGATATGACAAATATGGGAACTAATATAACATTTAATATTCAAGCAAATGATGTTAGAGGTATTAAAGAATTATTAATTGATAATAGAGCAACCATAATTAACTTAGTTAATCAGGGTGCTAATCAAAAAGGAAAGTCTAACGTAATATGAGTGGCACATTCCCATCAAGTCCAGCACCAAGAGATGTAGCTATTAGTTCTAATCAAAATACTATTGTAACCACAACTGCTTCTGGCAGACGACAAGCAAGACAAATTGATGGACAGAAATTTAGATTAAGACTTAGATTTCCAGTTATGACTAGAAGTGAGTTTGCACCAATACTTGCCTTTATAATGAAACAAAGATCACAAATGGAATCATTCCAATACACTCCACCAACTATTGATGATGCACTTGGTTCTGCAAGTACAACTATTTCACTAAATGGTGCTATTAGTGCTGGTGTTACTACTTGCTCAATAGATGGTATGGGAAACAATTTAACTGGTGTAATTAAAGCTGGAGACTTTTTTAGATTTACTGGTCAAGCAAAAGTTTATATGTGTGTAGCTGATGTTGATTCTAATGGTTCTGGTGCAGGAACATTAACATTTGAACCACCATTAAGAGCAAACGTATCTGACAATGCAGTAATCATTTATGACAATGTAGATTTTACAGTTGGACTTACAGGAGATATTCAAGAATTTACTATCGGTACAGAAAACTATTTCCAATACGAAGTTGATTTAATAGAGGTACTGTAATGACAAGATCATTAACTGCTGGAGTTATAGCCGAGATAGCAACTAATAAACTCAATCCAGTAGAACTTATTTATCTAGGAATTAGCACAGGAACTTATTACACAGATCATTATAAAGATTTAACCTTTGATGGAAACACTTACACAGCTTCATCATTATTCTTAGGTAGTTCAGAAGTACAAGAAACTGCTGATGTTTCAGTAAATACATTAACACTTAAATTTTCAGGTGCAGATACAACAATCATTTCTTTATTGCTTAACAACAACTACATGAATAAACCTGCAAAAGTTTATAGAGGTTTTTTAAATGACAGTCAGGCATTAATAGCTGACCCATTTCTTTTATTTGATGGAAGAATATCTAATTTTGCTCTTGAAGAAAATGCTACTACATCTTCAATCAACATAATTATAACTTCTCATTGGGCAGATTTTGAAAAGACTTCAGGAAGAAGAACTGCTGAGAACTCACAGAAACTTTATTTTCCTAATGACAAAGGTATGGAGTTTGCAAGTAAGACAGCACAAAAGATTAAGTGGGGTTCAGCATAATGAATGATTTGTATAGAATAATACATTTATACAGACAATTTCCTAAATATGATAAATTTACTTACAAACAATTAACTCAAATGATTACACCATCTTTAAACTTAGATCAGTACCAAATTCATAGAATAGGCAATCAAGATGTTGGATTTACTAACTGGGCTTATTTAAGTGATAATGTTGAACAAAGATTTAAACTTATTGGTAGATTAAAACCTAATGAATGGAATTGTGGAGATAATATTTGGGTTATGCAAGTAATTGCAAAAAGCCATGTTAAAGAAATTATGAAATGGGTTAAAGATTATTTTAGAGATAAGATTGAAGTTAATGAATCTGTTAAATGGATTAGAGCAAATAATGATTTTCAAATTTATAGAAGATCAGAAAAATACAAAAGGGAGTTTCATATTTAAATGGGTGAAGCAATAGTAACAGCAATTATAACTACCATAATAACTACTGCAATAAGTTATATTATTGCACCTAAACCAAAAGCACCAAGATTTAATTCGCAAGACGAAGCAAAAGGAACATTAGTAAATAAAGATTCTAACAATAATCCTATTCCTGTTGTTTATGGCAAAAGACAAGTAGGATTAACTAGAGTATTTGTTGAAAGTTCTGGTGCTGATAATCAATATCTTTATGTGGCTGGAGTTCTTTGTGAAGGTGGTGGTGCAGGAATTACTGCAATAGATGAAGTTTATGTAGATGATAAACTAGTTACATTTGATGGTGCATTAACTGATGGAACTATAAGAGGAGTTTCTAGTGGAGATGCTAATTATTATAAAGGTGGAGAATCTTTAATATCTATTCAATCATTTTTTGGATTAGATAATCAATCAGCTTCTTCTTTACTTGATGAGACTACTAACTGGACATCAGATCATAAATTATCTGGTCTTGCTTATGTTGCTTTACGTTTTAAATGGAATCAAGATGCTTTTAATGGATTACCAGAAGTTAGAGTAACTGTTAGAGGTAAAAAGATTTATGACCCAAGATTAGATTCAACTAAAGGTGGTTCTGGTTCTCATAGACAAGATGATGCAACTACTTGGGCTTATTCTGCAAACTCATCATTAGTTCTTTTAGATTATCTAAGAAACAGCAGATATGGAAAAGGATTACCTAATGATGCTTTTGAAACAAACTACGATTCATTTAAGACTTCTGCAAATACCTGCGATACACAAGTTACACCTTATTCTGGTGCAGTAAGCGATATAAACTTATTTGAAACAAATGCAGTTATAGATAGTGAGAAAAAAGTATTAGAGAATGTAAGAGAATTGCTTGTACCAATGAGAGCAATCTTTAATTACACACAAGGTAAATACAAAGTTATTATTGAAGGAACAGGAAGTTCACAATTATTATTAACTAAAGATAATGTTGTAAGCGAAGTTAAATTACAAGGCGAAAGCAAATCTGAAAAATATAATAGAGTTATAGGAACATTTACAAACCCAGAAAAAGATTATCAATCAGATACAGTTTCATATCCACCTTATGATGATTCTGCATTAGACCCAGCAGATCAACACTCAACAATGTTAAGTGATGATAATAATACTTTATTAGAGAGAAGCTTTGATATGTTACAGGTAACTTCTCCATATCAAGCAGAAGAAATTTGCGAGAACATATTAAAGAGATCAAGAAACAATTTAAAAGCAGAAGTAACAGTTACATCAGAAGCACTTAACTTATCTATTGGAGATATTGTAACAGCAACGTATGAGACTGCTGGATTTGTAAATAAACCATTTCGTGTAATGTCTTTAGCTATTAATTCAGATTCAACAGTAACTCTTGGACTAGAAGAACATCAAGATAACTTTTATACTTGGGAAGAAAAAGGCGAAGCACCTACAATAGCTGATACTGTGCTTCCAAATCCTTTTTCTGTATCTGCACCAGCTTCAGTTACTTTAGATGACCAACTTATTGAATACTCAGATGGAGTTGTTATTACTGCTCTTGATGTAACTATTGGTGCATCAACAGATAACTTCGTGGACTATTACCAAGTAGAATACAAACTAAGTACCGATACTGACTACATTGTATCTGGTCAAGTTAAAGGATTAAATCACAGAATACTAAACGTAGTAGATGGATTAACTTATAACGTAAGAGTAAAAGCATTTAATACATTAGGAGTACAATCTACTTATACTTCAGCAACAAGAACTATTGTTGGTGGAATTGCACCACCTTCTGATGTAACAGATTTCTCTTGTAATATTATTGGTGGAGATGCACATTTATCTTGGCAACAAATTAGTGATTTAGATTTAGCACATTATCAAATTAGATATTCAACATTAACAACAGGTGCTTCTTGGGGTAACTCAGTTTCTTTAGTTGAAAAGGTTGCAAGACCAGCTACTTCAGTAACAGTTCCAGCAAGAGTAGGTTCATATCTTATAAAAGCAGTAGATAAAAATGGTAACTATTCTTCTAATGAAACAATCATTGAAACAAATGTATTAGCAATAGGAAACTATAATGCTGTTGCAAGTCAAACTGAATCTCCTACATTTTCAGGAACTAAAACTAATGTAATAGTTTCTGATGGAACATTAAGATTAGATTCATCAGAACTTTTTGATTCTGCAATAGGAAACTTTGATGATGCTACTTCATTCTTTGATTCTGGTGTAACTGCTTATGATTTATATTCTGAAGGAACTTATTTATTCTCAGCACCAATAGATATAGGTGGAGTTTATACTTCAAGAGTAACTGCTTCTATTACACAAACATCAGATAACTTAGATGATTTATTTGATTCAAGAACTGGAGATTTTGATGACGCACAATCTAACTTTGATGGCGATACTCCAGCTAATTGTAATGCTCATATTGAGATTGCTTTATCAAATGACAATATAACTTATACTTCATTTAGAAACTTTGTTGTTGGCGATTACACAGCTAGATATTATAAATTTAGAGTAACATTGAGGTCTTTTGATTTATCATCTACTCCAGTTATTAGTGCTTTATCAGTTAGTATAGATATGCCAGACAGAATATTTAGTGGAAATGATATAACTTCAGGAACAGGAACTTATACTGTTACATTTACTTTGCCTTTTTATTCAAATTCTTATGCAGTAGGAATAACAGCACAAGGTATGAACACAGGAGATTACTTTACAATTTCAAATAAAACTGTTAATGGTTTTGATGTTGCTTTTAAAAATAGTAGCAATAGTGGAGTATCAAAAGTTTTTGATTATTTAAGCAAAGGATATTAGATGGCACAACATAGTGATTATAACATAGCAAATCAGGGTTTCCCTGCATTTAGAACAGATTTAAACAACGTACTATCAGCAATCAATACATTAAACTCAGGAACATCTAGACCAGCTTCAGCAGTTGCAAATTCTCTTTGGTTAGATACAACAACTTCTACTGCACCAACTTTAAAATATTATGATGGTGCTGATGACATATCACTAGCAACTATTGACCATGTCGCTAATACAGTAAACTGGTTAGACTCTACAGTATCAATTACTGGTTTATCTACAACTGCAACAGGAACAGTTTTAACACTTACAGACACTCACCTTAATTCTACAGTTTCAATTAGATTACCAAATGCAACAGCAATCTCAGATGATTCAGGAAATGAATATCTTAAATTTGCAAAGACAGCATCAGCAGTTAATGAAATAACAATTACAAATTCTGCTACTGGAAACTCTCCTGATTTATCTGTAACTGGTGGAGACACAAATATTGGATTAAGCATAACTACAAAAGGAAATGGATTAATTAAACTTAATGATGGTGCATATTACCCAGAAGCTACACTTACAGATGGTGCAACTATTACTTGGGACGTATCTGCATCTCCAGTTGCTAAAGTAACTCTTGGTGGAAACAGAACTTTATCTGCACCGACTAATGGTGCTACTGGACAATTTGTATCATTACTTGTTATTCAAGATGGTACAGGTTCAAGAACATTAACTTGGAACTCAGCTTATGAATTTGCTTCTGACACAGCACCTACACTTACAACTACTGCTAATCTTGGAGACTTATTTACTTTTAGATACAATGGCACTAAATGGTTAGAAACTGGTAGAAACCTTAAATTAACTTTATCTTAATATGTACGCACTAGTAATTAATAACGAAATAGTAAAAGTATTTGCAAACCCAGAAGGTTTTACTTTAAACGATAATCAATACTCATCTCAAATATTTACTGCTTGGTCTAAAGAAGAAAAACAAGCAATAGGTATTTATGAAGTTGAAACAGATTCTACTAATTTAAAAGATGAATCTTATTACAATAATACTAATGAGATATTTGAATTTAAAAAAGGTAAAGCAATTAGAAAATGGGGAACTGCAACTCCTAAACAATTAGAAGATGTTAATGCTACTGATGAAGATGGAGAACCAGTAATTCAAGATGGCAAACAAGTAGTTATTAAAGGTTTAAAATCTCAAAAAATACAAATCGTAAAACAACAAACTGCTGGACTATTATCGTCTAGCGACTGGTATGTAACTAGAAAAGCTGATACTGGAACTGCTATACCACAAGAGATACAAGATTTTAGAAATCAAGTAAGAGAAGTTAGCAATCAACAAGAAACACAAATAAATGCTTGTACTACTGTAGAACAACTGAAGGCATTGTATTCTTATGTAAATACAGGCACAGAACAATCTCCAATCTACACTAGACAGTTAGCAGAATTTCCACGAGGTAATTAAATGCCATTTGTTATATTACCAACAAATAGTGCTTCTGGTGGCTATGAGATAACTAATTCATTAAGATTTAATTCTGGTAGTTCTGATAAATTAACAAGAACAACTGGTACTCCAACAAGCCAACAAAAATTTACTTGGTCTGCTTGGTGTAAAAGAACAAACTTAGGAACTTATAATATAATTCAGGGATTTTATACTGATGCAAATAATTATTTACTAGTTGCTTTTTCAAGTTCAGATAAAATTGATATTATAAATTACCCAAACTCAACAACAGCTAGAAAAATAACAACTCAAGTATTTAGAGACCCATCAGCTTGGTATCATATATTAGTTGCAGTTGATACAACACTTGCCACAGGAACTGATAGAATAAAATTATATGTTAATGGAACTCAAGTAACTGCATTTAATACAGACACAGCACCATCTCAAAACGCAAATCTTTTAACAAATGCAACAACAACAGCTATTGGAGTTGGTGAAGGTGGTTCAATAGGTTATTACAATGGTTATATTTCTGAAATTTATTCTATTGATGGTCAAGCATTAACACCATCATCATTCGGTGAAACAGACGAAGATACAGGAATATGGAAACCAAAAGCATATACAGGTACTTATGGAACTAATGGCTTCTACCTGCAATTCAAAAACTCAGCATCTCTTGGTACAGATTCTTCAGGAAACGGAAACACATTCACAGTAAATAATTTAACTTCTATTGACCAGACTACTGATACTCCTACTAATAATTTTGCTACTTGGAATCCTAATTTAGCTACAAATAGTACAATGACTTTAATAGATGGTAATACAACAGGTACTACTGCAAGTAATTATGCGGCAGGTGCAAGTAATTCTTATTTTTCAACAATTGGATTTGACAAAGGAAAATGGTATGCAGAATTTAAACTTATATCTGCTACTGTTGACCAAGCACAAGTAGTTGGTGTTGGTTATGATTTATCAAAACATCAACAAGGTACTAACTCCAATGCTTACAGTCTTTATGATATATCTGAAGGTTGGGGTTATATTGGTGCTGAAGGTAGAGTAAAAAACAATGGTTCAAATGTTTTAACTGGACTTTCACTTTGGTACACAGGAGATATTGTATGCGTAGCTTTAGACGTAGATAATTATAAACTTTATTTTAGAAAAAATGGTGGTTCTTGGGAAAACTCAGGAGTACCAACATCTGGTGCGACAGGAACTGGTGCAGTATCTTTAACATCTAATCAAACTTATTTCTTTTCAATTAGTGATGTTTCTTTGGCTAACACTTATACGTTCTCAGCAAACTTTGGTAATCCAGCATTTACTATTGCTTCAGGAAACACAGATGGTGCAGGATTTGGAAATTTTGAATATGATGTACCTTCTGGCTACTATGCACCTTGTACTAAAAACTTAGCAACATTCGGATAACAGATGCCATACGCAACAATAGATTCTCCAAATAAACATTTTGATACTACAACATATACTGCAAATGGTGGTTCTCAAACCATAACAAATAGTGGTTCAATGCAACCTGATTTTTTTTGGGGAAAAGTTCGTAGTACAACCAGTAACAATATTCTTATTAATTCAGTAGTTGGTGTTTCAAAATATTTATATTCAAATACTACTGGGTCTGAAGTTACTGACGCAAACTATTTTACAAGTTTTAACTCAAATGGATTTTCTGTTGGTTCTAATAATTATTCTAATGGAACAACAATGGTTGCGTGGCAGTGGAAAGGTGGTGGAACTGGAGTATCAAACACAGCTGGAACAATATCAAGCACAGTATCAGCTAATACAACAAGTGGATTTAGTATTGTAACTTATACTGGTAATTTAACTGCTGGTGCGACTGTTGGTCATGGTCTTGGTGTTGCACCTTCAATGATTATTATTAAAAACAGAAATTCTGCAACTGAATGGCTTACATATCATAAATCATTAGGAAATGGTAAATATTTAGCATTACAATCTACTGCCGCACAAGCTGGTTCTGTTACAATTTGGGGAACAAGTTCAACTACATTTACACTTGCTCAAGCTTATGGTGATTATAATGGAAATGGAAATTCTCTCGTTGCCTACTGCTTCGCTGAAGTAAAAGGATTTAGTAAATTTGGTTCTTACACAGGTAATGGAAATGCTGATGGAACATTTGTATATACTGGATTTACTCCTGCTTTTTTAATTTTTAAAAGCAGTTCTTTAGGAACAACTAATTGGCAGTTGCTAGATAATAAAAGAAATACATTTAATCCTCAAAACAATCATTTAAGACCAAATGGTTCTGGTGCTGAATTTACTAATTATCCTGTTGATTTTTTAAGTAATGGTTTTAAATTTAGAAATACTGATGGAGACAACAACCAATCTGGTGAAACATATATTTACATGGCTTTTGTAAGTTCACCATTCGTGAGTTCTAAGTCAATACCAACTACTGCAAGATGATCTGGTTTATTTTAGGAACAGTTCTTGGATTATATTTAGAATGGAAGTTTGAAATCGCCAAACATCTTATAGAATCAATTAAGATTCACCTAAACTTGAAATAATCAAGTTAATCACCATATCTTTTAAAACAAACGGAGATAACAATGCTAAACTATTCAGACTTTAAGAACTATTGGTCTAAATTCTATGCAGATGCTTTTGAAGATGTAAAAACATTTTGGAAAGACTATGCTAAGAACGTAGAACAGTTCTATAAAAAATAACTTTATTAAAACACAATAGTTTGATATTAGTGCATAAAATTTAATGTGCATTTACAAACTTTGGATTGGTGGTTGTGTCTTGCTAAAGTCTTGCAAATGCTTAAAAGACAATGGCAAGAACACAGAACGAAGAACTAATATCTCTAAAGGGACATATCACAGGAATTAAGAGAGAAGTTAAATTACTTGGTTGCTCGGTTTATAAACTAGAAAAGAAACTAGAAACTCTATTCTGGTCTATATTATGTGGACTTGGTGCTTTATCATTGGCTTTGATTACTATTTTCTTAGCTAAGTAGCTATTGCTTATTTTAACAAATACAACTAGTAGGTAGTTATGGACACAAGAAGGATTCTGGTTATTTCAGATTTGCACCTGCCTTATCATAGGCAAGATTCTTTTGATTTCTTAAAAGCATTAAAGAAGGAATACAAACCTACATTCGTAATGTCCATTGGTGATTTGCTAGACCACCACGCACTTAGCTTCCATGATTCAAACCCAGATTTATTTTCTGCTGGACACGAACTTGCTAAAGCAAAAGATTATGTAAAAGAATTAGAATCAATATTTCCAGAATTAATTGAAATAGATTCTAACCATTCATCAATGGTTTATAGACGAGCATTAAAACATGGTATGCCTAGAGCTTACTTAAAAGAATACGGAGAATTTTTAGGAACTAAAAAATGGAAATGGATTGATGATTTAACAGTTACCTTACCTAATAAGCAAAGGTGCTTATTCACTCACGGAAGATCTGCTGATGTTTTAAAAGTTTCTCAAACCAACGGAATGAATTGTGTTCAAGGACATTTTCATACTAAATTTAAAATTGAATACTGGGCAAATCCAGATAACTTATTTTGGGGTATGCAAGTTGGTTGTTTAATAGATCAAAAATCTTTAGCTTTTGAATATGCAAAGAATTTTAAAACTAGATTTATAATAGGAACTGGTTTAATCATAGACTCACAACCAAAATTAGCACCTTGTGTTTTAAATAGAGATGGCAAATGGATAGGCAAGTTAGTTTAAAAGAATTACTATTTAGCGAAACAGCTACAAGACTTGGAATAGACAATACTCCAACTGACCAAATTCTAATTAACTTACAAACATTAATCTACGAAGTTATTGAACCAATCATAAATCAATTTGGCGACATCAAAATAACATCTGGTTATCGTTCTCCTGCGTTATGTAAAGCCATAGGAAGTTCTCCAACATCACAACACGCATTTGGAATGGCAGTTGATTGCGAAGTTCTAGGAGTGCCTAATAAAGAACTTGCTGACTGGGTAGTTAATCATTTAGAATTTGACCAAGTAATTTTAGAATTTTGGAAACCAGAAGAAGCTAACTCAGGTTGGGTTCACATCTCTTACAATAAAGCTGGTAATCGTAAAATGTATTTAAGAGCATACAAAGCAAATAATAGAACTGTGTACGAGGTGTTATGAAACCATCTGAAAAGCAAATAGGTGGAGATCATTACAAGGATATGAAAATATCTGTATCTGAATATGTTTATTCTAATCAAATAGATTGGTATGCTGGTAATGCTATTAAGTATTTAAGTAGATATAATAAGAAAAACAAAGACTTATCTAAGCAAATAGAAGATCTTAATAAAAGCATACATTATATTCAACTTTTAATTGAGAAAATAAGCAAGTAAATACAAGCTTGTTATTGCAACATCAAATCACCTCTAAAATGCCATTTAAACTGCATTAGAACGCATTAGGCGAGTTTTATACACACTTTTTTTGCTAAGCTTGTTTTTTTATTGCAAGTAAGGAAAATGCGTTTAAATAAGAAATTATGAAAATAAATAGAGAAATCAAGCTAAAAGAGTGCATATATTGTGGCGATATAGCTAATCATAAGCATCATTATCAAGAAAGTGTATCTAATTCTGGTAAAAAAAGACTTTACGCAAGAGCAGAAGTATTACCAGCTTGTTCTGAATGTAATGAATTTCTAGGAACAAAAAATCCTGAATATCCTGAGTGTTGCTTATATCTTTATAACAAAATTAAAGACAAACATTCTAATTTTTTAAAACAACCAGATTGGGACGAGGAAGAACTTGAAGAAATGAGTCCAAGATTTAGAAAAAATATTATTGCACATATTAACGAAAGAAACATACATAAAAAAAGATTAGATAATTTAATTCACAATTCTGAAACTTATGAAAGTTATGAATATCTGAGAATGATGCAAAACATTTAGATTGTTAAATTAAAGCTAAAAATATAAAGTAGAACAAATAACGAACTTTAAAGGATACAAATGTCAGCAAATACAATAATAACAACAATAGACCAAGATTTTACACCATTGGTTTATAGTGTTACAACTTCATCTACACAATCAGCAGTTATAGTTACTGGTTCTGGGCTAGTTAGAATAGCTACAAAAACTTGTGAAGCACATATTAAATTCGGTGCAAACCCAACAGCAACAACATCAGATATTTTAATACCACCAAATTGGGTAGAAATATTTTCTTTTAAATCTGGTGATAAAATAGCTTTTATTAGATCAGGTAGTGCTAGTGGCGATATTTCAATTTGTGCAGTAGATTAATATGATTCCAGCTTTAGGTGCTTTTGCACCACTATTAAATACAGTTTTTAAAACAATAGAAAAATCTATTCCTGATAAAGACTTGCAAGAAAAATTAAAAGCTGATTTGAATATGCAACTTCTTACTTCTGGTACTGAAGAATTAAAAGCATCTGCACGAATAGTTGAAGCAGAAGCTAAAGCAGGTTGGTTTGCAAGTTCTTGGAGACCACTTTTAATGTACATCTTAATCGGTATCTTAGTTCTTAACTATATTATCTCTCCTATTATCTTAGCTTTATTTTCTAAAAAGATTGGGATTGAATTACCTTCTGATGTTTGGACTTGTCTAAATATTGGACTTGGTGGTTATGTAGTTGGTAGATCAGGAGAATCTATTGCTAGAACTTTAGCTTCAAGACCAAAACCAAACGATCAAGAAAATGGATAGTCTAAAGTTAAGCGACCAAACTCAAGTATCTTTACCTATTAAAAACATAGTAGCTATTGTATCTGCTATCGTTGTAGCTGTTTGGACTTATTTTGGAATCGTTGAAAGACTTAACAGACTTGAAACTAATGAGAAGCTAATGTCGCAAGATCTTTTAAAAAAAGCAGAACAAACTCCTAAGAACCAAGAAATGTATATGTTGATTGAGTATCAAGCAAAATCAATAGATAAACACTCAAAGCAACTTGAAGAAAACGTACATACTAAAGTTATTATTAATCAATTAGAAAAAAAAATAGATAAATTGGAGAAGGAATTAGATTCATTAAGAGGTAAATAATGATTGAAACAGTATTTGCTTTGTTAATGTTTTTAAATGGAAAGCTAGAAGGTTATTCTCCAAAAGCCAATGTTGCAGATTGCTTAGAGCAAAAACGTAAAGTTGAACGTGATGGAATAAATGATGTTACCAAATGGCAGTGTAAAGAAATAAAAGCTATTATAGAAACTGATAAGCATGGAATTAAAAGAATTAAAGAGATTAAAGAATGAACTTCTATCTAATTACCTACGCAATAAGCTTTGTTAAGGTAAATGATGAAAACATAAAAGAAGATATTGCTCATTGTAGATTCTTTGATACTGACAGCTTTGTAAATGCCAGTTCATTTCTAGCTTCATTAAAACAAGTTAAAAAACTTAGAATTACTGGAGTTGAATTTGAAGTAGAAGAATGTGGTTGGTACGATTATTATGAAGATATTTCAAATACTATTCACTAAATCTGAACTTCAAAGTATTCTATACCATCATTTGGAAAGCTTTTTAATTGCGATTTTGGTAATAGCTTTAATATTTGATCTACACTTTTAAATATAATCTTATCAGCTAAAGGAAAGCAGATTGTAAACTTAGTATGATAGTTTGTAAAAGATTGCTCAAAATAAATATATCTTTTAACATCTCTAACTTTAATCTTGGTTAAAGTCTTACCACCTTCCCAAGTTGCGTTCTTTAATTCAACAAAGAACTGCTCTTGCTTATGTGCTTCTTTAGGTGCGTAAACGAAGTAGTCTGGGAAAGCTTTGATAAGGGTTGGGAGTTTGGCAAACAAAGGTATAACACTTTCAGCGAAAGATTGAGAATCATTAACAGCATTAAGACCAAGCTTCCTATAAAGATAGCCACGACTATTGCAATACTGAACGAAACGATCTTCACTAATGTTAAGATAATTCTTAGTGCGATTTTCATAAGACTCATGGTTAAAGTTTTC
>Ga0247723_1001234_pt1 | contig 15382 bp, 27 predicted proteins | sample MSEWelMarce5H_FC_FD_189079 | JGI IMG/M metagenome (GOLD analysis project Ga0247723, IMG submission 189079) | Subsurface sediment microbial communities from gas well in West Virginia, United States - MSEEL Well Study Marcellus 5H_FC | ecosystem: Environmental > Terrestrial > Deep subsurface >...
TTTCTGGTGACAATAAATCAGTAGTTTCTACGGTGTTTTCCATAGTTATCACTTATCTTTCTTGGGTCGTTGTCCGAATGCCTTACGGCGTATCACTGGGTTTTAACGAGATAATTGCACTTTATTAAAATGCATCTGTCTCGGTAAATTCTGATTTTACATCAGAAATCTAATTAATCTCTGTCTACTGTTCTTCTTTGTGGAATTTTTGTTCCATAAGCATCAGTAACCAGTTTATTTCTTATCTCAGCCTCTGCTTGAACCTCTATGCTTTTAGTCTCTTGACTCTCTGGATTTAAAGGGTTTTGATCATCTTGAGGACCCTGCATTCCATCACCCATAACATCGCCATCACCTAACTGCGTTGGCTGCATAGGAATAGCGCTACTTCCATCAGGCCCTGGCATCATGCCAGTCATATCCATAATCTGCTTTTGAATTTGAACCTTTATAAGTTGAAGAGCACCATCAGCCGATGCATCAGCCATAAGTTCTTGACGAATCTCAAGTAATTTCTCTTCAGGGAATTCTTCACCTAATTGACGTAGTGCACCTTCTTTAGACTCTAATCCCATACCTAATTTAGTCTGAATTTCATTAAGAACGATTAATTTATCAAGAGGCAATGGCTGAGGAAATTGTGCGTAGTTTATGTATGTAACTGGATCATTTGGATCAAGTTGTGGATACTGACCTTCTTTGATTGGTCCATCTTCATCTGGGTTATATATAAATGTTTGTGGCTCTTTAACTGCAAGAGTCTTCATTACTAATTCATTAATCTTTTCAAGGCCCTTTCCATATTGGGCAACTTTTTGAGAGTAACGATTCATTAATGGTTGATACTGAATAGAAAGTGCTACACCAGAAGTATTTGAAATTGGCTGAACTTGTCCTAATGCAGTTTCTGGAATATTCATTAACTCATGCATTGAACGTTTTAGAAGTTCTAGGTACTTCAAGGCTCCGTCAATACCTTGTGCACCGCCTTCTAAGTTGAAGACTTGGGCGTCTTTTGGAAGACCGCCCCAAACCTTCTTTGCGCCCTTTTCTAAGTTAGAGGCTTTAGCACCCACAATTACCGTTACAGGTGATGCGTGGTAGTTAATGATGTCTGCAACATCAGTGCTAATTTCGTTATATGCACGGTTGATAGTGATGATGTCGTGTGCGTCGGAGAGACCCCACGGAGATCCTGAAACAGGAACATTAGGAATGTGAACTACAGGGATTACGCCAAGTGGATTTGGGCGTGAATCAATTAGTTCATCGTTGACATACTCTTCAATCATGTCATCGGTAAGAATTTCAGTGTAAGTAAATACTTGACGAGTACCCTCTAAAGATGTTCCCCAAAAACGATACTTTTGTTTAAATCTTAATAATCTATTTCTATCATGCGGATGAAACTCAGGAAAACAAAACGACGAGTTCATTGGAAGAATACGAACACGACCAGGATGTACTAAGCCTGCAGAATCTGTCCAAGGCTCTTCATATGCAACCTTTACAAAACAATCTCCAGTAATTCCACCTTGCTGTCCCATCTCAAGCAGGACACGCATTTTGTCATTATCTACTTCCCAAACACGTTCCAACCTGTCAGGTACAATCGCTTCAGTCGCTTTCGGAGACCTAAAATGAACCCCACGACCAAAAGTAAAACGGGAAAGATAATCATTAAACGCCCGATAATAGTTAACAGCGATTTGCATTTCGCCTTGCTCACGACGGTACCCCCAATGGTGACCTAGATACATTGCCCAATTTAACGAGTAACGGTTTAGGCGAGGACCGTGGACTTCAAACTCTTCATCAGCAAGTTCTACTAATCCCAATGGGGAAATAGAAATAGTTAAGTCAGAGGATGCCGCTCTATATGACGGCGGACTAAAGTCCAAAAATGACATTACTTCTTGCCTTTATCTTTTTCTTTTTTAGAATTCTTTACTTCTTTTTTACTTTCACGTTCTTTATTTTTAGCGTTCTCTTGTTTTTTTCTTGCCATATTTGCACGGCGAGATGCTTCAGTTGTTTCAACATACTGACCACCTGCTTGTTGGTACTTTTTACTTACCCATGCACTTGCTCCAGGATTTGGATAGTTAGAATACTTTGCTCGTGCTTGTGCAACAAACATCGCATAAAGTTTTGGGTTAGCAGGCTTACGCATTTACGTCTCCTCCGTAGATGACCAATCTCCGCTCATACCCTATAGCATGAGCGGAGTTAGGTGTTAATAAGTTACTTAGTCGTTTACGACTGTTGGGGACTGACGTTGAGTCCGTCCACCTGAGCGAGCAACTGTCTCAATCTGTGCGGCTGAGTAGTCGTTCATTGTTCCATGAGCAAACTCACCAAGAAATGTTGGTGCCTCTGTCCATGAAGCAGAACCTACGTGAGCACGTTCTGCAAGTGTTTCAGCAGCAGGCTTTTGCCATACTGGTGCATTACGGTTTGGGCGTCCTGCAGCAACTGCAGAACCTTGTTGCATTCCTAATTGAAAATCGTTTGGAATATCGGTATCAGTTGCGACACCTTCTTCAAAACGAAGTGGTCCACGGCGAGTTGCATTATCTGCACCCTTGCGCTCATAAACCTGTGGTGCACGCTCTGGGAAACGAGGTGCTGGTGAGATTGTCATAATGACTCCTTAAGGATTGATTTGGGAAAGGCCTTTTCCTTGGTAATAGTTTCCACCCTTTTTGATACTTTTTGTTGTCTAACTAGAAAAAAGGATTGCTAGAGGCTACTACTTCTGGCATTACTAAGTCTTGAGTTAAAGAGCATGCAATTGATAAAGAATCTACAAAATCGTCATGTGCATAGGATTCATCAGGGGCTGCTACAAGAAAATTTGGGCCTTTATATTGTACCTCTGCGTCAACCATCTGTTGATAAAACCTCTTCCAAGTTCTTAGACGCCTAGTTTTGGCGTGAGCAGGCCACGCAATCATCTTTCTTTGAACTAAGGCTTGTAAGTGTTTCCACCTCTTAGACTGCTCAGAAGGACTTGATGTTAAAGGCATAACTTCTGCTCTTGGTAAGAGTAACTTTAATCTTTGGGCAACAGCATCTCCAACGCCGTTAGCATCTACTCCAATAGCAAGGACATCGTAGTTACTTAAAAAGTTTACAATTTGATAATACTGTTCTTCCCAGTCATCTCCTTGCATTTCTAACCAGTTAAGGATTCGGTGATCAAAATAACCAAACTCGTCAGGACGATCCCAATCAACCCAAACCACAGTAACAACTGTGCTGTCAGTTTTACGAGCAGGGTCAATGCCAACAACAACTGGGGTCTTGTGCCATACCTTAACAAGTTCTTGAGAAGTGTCACCCAAGTCATCCATAATTGAGGAAGTAATAAACATACCTCTCTCCAAGAGCCACTTGCAGTTGTATGACATTTGGAACTCGTCTGATTCTTCTCCAATACGTAACATTTCTTTACGAATAAACTTTTCATAGTTTGCGTTGAATTTGGCTACATCTTTCCAATCCCATTGAAAATGGTTTTGTCTATTTCCTTTTGTTGTTTGACGTCTACGGTTTAATTGAATTGATCTATAAAAGTTATTCTTACTTGTAGTTGGAGTGCCTGTTTTAACCATAGTTCCTGCATAGTATGCAAGCATAGGAGAAATTGATTTAGAGACAACAAAGTCATCTGCTTCTTGACACTCGTCAATGACAATCAAATGGAATGACTTAGATTCAATTTTTGCACGAGGGTTAGCAGTCATCATTGTTATTGTTGATCCAGACTTCTTTAACTTTATCTGTCGAGTTACACCGCCGACACGAACTGCAGAGTCATCAATTTCAACATCGCCCATAATATCTACTGCTCGTTCTGAAGTTAATCTAGTAACAGCACGTCCAAACAATGTCTCAGCCTGAGACTCTGTAGGTGCAAATAATCCAACCCAAACTCCGTCTTTAAATTTTCCCAATAAATCAGGATACAATTTTGCAAGACGAGGAAGAAGAATCATTAATGTGGCTACAGTATCCGCAACTGTTTCAGATTTACCAGACTGACGAGAAGCAAGAGCGGTAACTTCTTCGCCATCATTAATAATTACAGACTCCATAATGCGTCTAGCCAATGGCTTTTGATATGGGTGTAAATCATGTCCAACTAATACCTTTAAAAAGTCCATCATCTTATCTATTAAAGTATCTACAAACTTTTGAGACAGTTCATCTAATAAATCTTCTACTGGATCTTCTACAGGCTTTTCTTCAGTCTGATAGAACTCAGGTGTAATCTCTTCAAACTTTTCTTTATCGAATGACATAGTGTCCTTATTAAATAGCGAAACCCACCACTGAGGATGGGTTAACGCCTGACCTGTAAGAGAGTAAGACAGTTAATCATAACACAGCCTTGGAGCGTCGTTTTAACTCTTTAGCAATTGCATGGAAGGCTTCTGCTCCCATAAGAATTTCATCTAGATCTGCTTCACTCTGCTGTCTTTGCCAGATTGTGATATGTCTGCCAATCGTATACATCGACTGCTCCATCCATGAGATCAAATCGGGAGTAGAGATTGTCGATACTCGCTTCTCGATCCGAGTCTGGGGCTGGTGTCCATCCCGCTTCTTTCGTAAAATCATCGTAAGTAACTTCCCGTCTTCCTAATGCAGTACTTAATGCTTCTTCTTCATTCTTCATTCCGCTCCACGCTCCAAACACTAACGCTTTGTATCTAGGTAAGCGTACTATAAATGGGGTAGATGTGCGATACGGGGGTTCAATCTCCTGCGTCCAACCACGGACAATAAACTTAAAGCCCCATTTAAAAGGAAAGTTTGTTAATTGTACGAAGTGTTTGGGTCCGAGTTTGTGAGCCTTTGGCATTATGTCCTTTTCTTAGACTGACGTCCTCCGTAGTGTAACTGAGCGGCACGAGTAAATTTGTAGAAAGATTTCCTTGCATTAGCAGATAGGGTAGAGACATCAGCAGCACCACGAGGTTTGTAATCTAAGAAGGTATAGATGTACTGACCTTTAGAGACTACGGACTTAAATTTTTGCCATTCACCAGGTGTTACTTCGTAGTAATTGTAGAAGGTTCCGTCTCTAAACACAACTGTGATAACTTGACGATCACGATCATATCCAGCGGCAACTGTCCGTGGCCTTGCTGGATTAGAGGTACTAGTTGGAACAACTGTTATAGGAGCAGGGGCGTCAGACTCTCCAAATTGGGGTCCTTGCTCACCTGGGACAATTAATTCACCAGTATCATCATCTACATCGTATGACTGACGATATATGGATCTATCAACAAAATTTCCATCTTTGTCTACGTAGTAGACGTCACTATCAATATTGGGGGCTAATGCCTCGCCTGCTAAGTTTGCTACTTTTTTTGTGCCAGTGTAATAACGCATTGTGTCATTTGCTTTAGTTAAAGAAATAAACTCACCGAATTCACCAACAGAACTTGCAGTTGGAAGGCCAGCAAATATGCCAGTACCAGATCCAGTTACTTTAGAAATACCTGCGGTTTGTTTAGAGCCTAAACCGTAAAAGGCTCCAAGTAATTCTTGAGCAGAAGGAAGAGCAGCCCGTCTGTTACGGGATGCTCCTCCACCTGACACTCTTGCCATCTGTTATTTATTAAGAGGCTGTTGCCCAAGGAGTGATTGTTACTGCTGCGCCAACTGAAATGTTGTTGGCTGCTGCTGCAACTGATTGGGTCTTGATAGTACCTGCAACCGCTACAACTGAACCAGACAGTCCTGATGCATTGTAAGAAGTTGTTGCAGTTGTTGTTACGTTAATTTGATTTGCACTTGGAACTGTAGTAACTGTGTAAGTTCCATTGAAGTCTGCGCTAAGTCCTGAAATAGTTACTTTCTGACCAATAGAGTAGCCGTGAGTTGAAACAGCAACTTGAAGAACAGTTGTGCCTGCATCTCGTTGTAGTGCAGTTATTGTCTTTGCAGCATTTGTAGCCGCAGCCGCAGTTGTTGGAACAAGACTTGCGTCTTTCATTGCGTCAGTTGCGTCTGCTGTTGTCAAACCGATAACGCTTGGTACAAGTACGTAGTCAGTTGGACCTGCTACATCTTCGCCTGCGCTGTTTGGTGTAAATAGTGGATATCCACCCCACCCTGATAGAGCGTTGATGTGGTTATCTAGTAGTGGATCAAGACGACCTGCAGTTCCAATTGCACTTACTGCATTTGGACGAACATCGTTTGGTTGCATAGGCATATTGCCCCATACAAAGTCAATTGCGATTTCACCTGCGGTATCTAGAAGTTTACCGTTGTTATTAGTAGCCATTTATTTCCTCACAATCATGATTGTCTAGTTCAGTCTCAAGAAGTACTTCTTCGCAAGCCCTGCATTTGAAGAAGCGTGTACTGTCTAATGCTTCGTGTAAGGAATCCGAATGTTGTGGGTCCACTTCCATCTGAGGTTGGGCTAGAACTTCAGGCGGGAACGGTCCTCTAGGACTGTGCGAGTGTAATGGTACGGCATGACCCTGCACTGCGAACTTGCGAATTAACTTCAATTTATTGTTCCGACTTTTTGGCTGCTGCCTTCTTTTTTGGTGCTTCAACGGGTTTTGGTGCTAATGCTTTTAAAGCAGATGCTTGATCATCCTTATACTGCTGAGTAATAGCAAGTAATCCTGCCTTTTTACGATCATTCAAAAAGGAAGGTAAACATTTGCCACAATAAAGAATGGATTCTTGTTTTGTGATCCGATATTCAAACATAGCGTTTTTATCACAGTTAGCACATTTCATTAGCAATCCCATGCTCTTAGAGATTTGTTAATGCGACTATTTGGATCACGAGCAGTCTTAGATGAGGTATTTTTTTGTTTCATACCCTCCATCCTTGCACAAAAAGACTTACGACGTGCTGCAGACTTTTTTGATTTTGCTGCTTGTTCTTTCTTAACTGGTGGCTTTAGGTTTGAACCAGGATTAGCCTTCTCGTATGATTTGCGGCCCTTTTCATTAAGACCACCTTTTGCATTCTTTCCCTCTTTGCGTGTCCACGCTGCTGTCTTTGCCATTACCACTCCAATCCATGAGAAAACTGTTTGCCATTAACGTTAATCGGTGCGCCACCAGTCATTGGTCCTGGACGTGATGGGTCTGAAAATATATTAGATAAGTGTTCTTTTGTCTGTGGATCTACCTCTGGATGATCTGAAAGTTTTTGAGCACGGGTCCAGAATTCAGGGGGATACATACCAAAGTTACGAAGAATTTGACCATGAGTTTTTATGACAGGATTTCTAGAAACTTTAATAGCAAAGTCTAAAATCTTTTTATCAACAGTTGTAAGGGGAACCTGACTTACTGCTGCTCCAGAATTAAAATCATTATAGGACTGATGTCCCTTATCAATAGCGCCAGCCATTAAGGAACTTTCTTTCCGCCCCTGTTCTTCTTCACAGGAACTCTTCCTGGGGTTTGAGGTGTTGGCATCTTAGGAGTATAAGTTGCAGAGACGTCTCCATGCTTTATTGATACTTGTGCTCCTGGTTGTGCAAATGCTTGTATTGTATTTGTAAAATGCATAACTCTGCCGTGTTTTGCTGTTTCCGCTTTTTCAGTAAGGCGAGCCTGTTGCGAAGTCTGTCTTTTTGTTGCTTCATGCTGAGCAGCGTGCATTGCTAAAGTTGATTGGGTTAAATTGTGTTGATCAAGGTCACGTTGAGAACGTGCACCTTCTTTATACTTTTGAGCAATGAAACGACCAGCAATAGCAAAGGGATTAGGACCGCCTGAATACTGTTGCATGCTCATAGGTATATCATCCCTTAAACAGGTTCTTTAGGCGTGTTAACTGCTAGGTGTTCTTCTATGCTAATTAGACGCTCTCCCATTTCAACGAAGGCCTCCATTAGGACTCCCTGGTTGTCATACATTTTATTTACTACATCTTTTGTTGATTTTCCGCCATTACTGGAAAGTTCTCCATCTAGGCGATTTAATCTTTCCATAACTCCTGGAACACGATCTCGGCCTGGAGACTCCTCTTCTCCAGACCAATCTCGTTTAAAATCCTCAAACCAACTCATAAATAAATCTGCCTTTTCTTTATAAGGTTCAATTAATTGACGGAGCCCTAATAGGGCTGCAGTTATTATTCCAACCGTTGCAAAGATAGTGATTATCATATTGTTGGTCATCCGACTTATGTACCTTTCTTGAAGTTACTTCTTAGCGCCAAATCCGTAGGACGCATCCTTTGGATTTAATGCTTTGGCTAATGGGCCGAGAAGACCTGCAAGAAAAGCATTTGCTAAAGTCTTTGGGTCTGTAATACCGCTCATATACAAAGCGGCAACTGCGGCTGCTGCTGCACGTAGGTACGTACCTGCTGCGGCTTCTAGTGCTTTCTTATCCATACATCTCCTTACAAAGTGCCCAACCTCAAGAACAAATAATCCCTTAATCTTCTCGATTACGCAGGGGATACGTTACTGCCCATGCAACTAATGTTCCTAAAATTGCGTATCCAACGATAGTTTTTGCACTTCCATCAAGTACAACCCAAGCAATAAACATTCCGAGAAGTGTCCATAGTTGGTCAACCATGTCTTTAAGTAGTTTCATCATTTAGCACGTCTCCTAAACGTTCTCTTTGGTTTGTCATTTCCAGCAGCAGGCCCACCAGCGCCACCGCTATTGCTTGGCGTTGTACTTCCTGTTGCAGTTGTTGCTGCACTAACAGCGGCAGTTGTTGCCGCACCTGTTGCTGCCATTGTCGCTGCATTAATAGCGGCTTGACCAGCAATTACTGCTGCAACAATAATCTTCTCTGACTCTTCTCGCTCTTCAACGGACATGTCAGCACCAATATTTAATACGGCTGTTAATGCTTGTCCTGGATCATCGAATATTGCACCAATAAATTCAGCAGGACTTTCTAGTACAGTAAGTGCTGCTGCTACTTCTGCAGTAATTATAACTTCATTACCATTTTCATCTTGGCGAACCTCAACAGGAGTTTCTGCTGGTAAGTCTTCATAAGTTAGTCCTGCTTCTTCAATTGCTTCAGCGGTGACTGCTTCTCCCTCTGCAGACTCAATTAAGGCTTCTGCAACTAATTCTCGTTCTGCTTCAGTAAATTCTCCATCTTCAGAAAGTGTTTCTGCAAGATTAGTTACTTCTTCTTGAGTAATTTCTCCATCTGAACTTAAAGCATCTAACACTGCTTCTGCATCAGATTCTGATAATTCGCCATCATTAGAAAGTTCATTTACTATAGACTCTTGTTCTTCTAAGGAGGTTTCAGATGAATCATCAGGAGTTAATTCAGGCTCTGGAGCAGGCTCAAGATCGACTTCTGGTTCTGGCTCAAGAACAGTCTCAGGTTCTGGGGTTGGCTGTATCTCTTCTTCAACAGGAACGTCAAGAACGGTTTCAACAGGCGGTTCAACAAACTCTGGTTGAAAATCAGGAACTCCTCCAAAGATTGGCTCTGGTTGAGGCTGAGGAGAAGGTTGAGGTTCTGGAACCACAACATCCTCGGGAAGTAGACTGATTGCAGCAGTTAACTCTGCTGCTTTAATATTTAAGTTTGATTCAAGAGTTGTTTTTGTTGCTATTGCGGAATTTATAGTGTTAGTTAATGATGTTGTATTAATACTGTTTATATTCGATGTATTAAGTGTGTTTTGAGAAACAACTGGACTTAGATTTTGATTTAATTGAAAAATAGTTGCATTTGCTGCATCTACTGCTGCTTGTATTCCTGCAATGTTGTTATTAACAATAGGGGTAAATTCTGGTCCTTGGCTTATTTGCCCAGCAAAACTAGCGCCAACATTAGTGTCTGTAATCTCTGTAACTGCTCCACCAGCAGTTTCTCTGTAGTTAAATCGAGCCCCATTAGGAATTGGTCCAACTGCTGATACTGTTGCATTCCATGCTCCATTTACTGGGTTTACATCGGCATTAAATCTAACTTGAACCATTTGGGTAGAAGCATCTTGTTGTGGAAATGGTCTTAAATCCCATGCAATGTCTAATGTAGATTCTGTTGTTGCATATGTAATTCCAGTTCCCGTACTCCAAGTAGTCCAATCCCAACCAGCAATAGAGATAGAGGGTGCATTTGGAGTAGAGTAATAATTAGCGCCTTCATTAACCCCAAATGTTATAGTTGCGTTTGATCCAACATAAACATTATCGTATAGCACTCCACCCATTAATAAATCAAAAGGAAGAGTCATTAATACACCAGCATCATCTATACCAGCCAAAACATTAGTGCTTGTACCAATAGTTGCTTGTAAGTTATTTACAGCAGTTTGAGCCGCATCAATAGCAAGATTGGCTTGAGTTAATTCTGTTTGAGCAGTTGATTGCGCTGTAACTGCTGTTGCTTTAGCAGTGGCAACTTGAGAAACTTCAGTTTGAGCCTGAGATATTTCGGTTGTTAAATTTGTTACAGCATTAGTTGCATTTATTACAGATGTCTTAACATCAACAATTACTTCAGAACTTTGAGTTAATTCTGTTGTTTCTGGATCAATAGCAAGTAATGTAGTTGTTGCAGATTCAACAACAGATACTTTGTCTTGGACTACTGTAATTGCTGATGCAATGTCTGACACTGCAGCCTGTGCTTGAGTTAACTCTGTCTGTGCCTGAGAGACTTCTACAGCAGCATTTGCTGTGGCATCAATCGCCTGTTGTACTTCGGTCGTCGCAGTGGATAAGGCTGTATTTACTGTTTGCTGTGCAGGACTAACTATTACCTGTTCTTGGTTTTCATTTGCATAGACATCTTGAGACATGCCAAATACAAGAAAGAGAGTAACAACTCCCCCACATAAAATAAGTCTTCCAGTATTACGTACTACAGATAGTGCTGCGAATGGACGCAGTTTTGTCAATTATTCCCCTCGGAATGTTAAAGCCCAACTATATTATAGCGGCTTCCAATTTCTATTTATGATTAACTTACTTGCATTGTTTTGAGAGTTAACAGACTCTCCTTGTACGCCTTTACCAGGTGATGCCCAAGTAACAACACTTGGATTTGCTTTTGATTTATAACCTAAATTAGTATTAAAATTAAATTCTTGTTTTCTAGTTCTACGATTTGGATTTACAGTTAAAGGTTTACGATTTAATTGAGCCATTAATCTAATCCTCCAACAAATCCTGCGGCAGTTCCGCCACTTCCTAATCCACTTGTATCAGAAGCAGACTCTCCACTTTCATTTGGGGCTTGATCTCTATTTGGAACGTTTCCTTCACGAGGATCTGTACCAGAACTCATTGCACCAATCATGTAGGGATAACTACCAAACCAAAATCCTGCACCTGAATATCCAGACTCACGTTTACGTCCAAATCTACGACGTTGTCTTTCTTCTACGTTTTCTGCTTTATCAAATTGAGAAGATAGATTACCTGCCATTTGACTCACTCCATATCTTCCATATGTACCACCTGGTCCGCCAAATATTCCTTTGCCAGTACGGTAGTAATCACTGCCTGCCATAGTTAAACACTCCGTTAGGATCAAATACAATGACGGCTTGAGAAACTAATTTATTGCCAGTCTTTCTAGCATGATGACCACAAAAATATAACTCTCCACTTGCTAAGGTGGCTCTTACCATTGCCTGAGCCCCACACTGATCGCAGCGGTCAGTAATCGCTATCGGTTTATGCGTCTCTAAAATAGTAGGCATAACCCAATTATGCCCTGTTTACCAGGTAATGTATACTCATACCAGGAGGAGTAAAAATGAAACTACTAGAAGTAATTAAAGCGTTTTGGTGCAAACATGTTGTTACTGAAAAAAGTTCATGCCCATTTACCGCTAAAACCTATGAAACTTGCGTTGACTGTGGTCAAATGGTTTCAGTAATGACTACCCATTCGTAATGCCGCTTTATTCATACGCATGTGTTGGTTGTGATATTGATTATGAAAAAGAGCGTAGCATTAATGATCCAGAAGATAAGTACTTCTGTGAACAATGTGGCTACGCTCTAATTCGAGTTTACTCTCCTGTTACAGCCGTCTTTAAAGGCGGCGGTTTTTACAAGACAGACAATCGTTAGTTGTAGTTAGGATCGTCTAACTTTGCTGCAGGAACTTCTTCTGTAACTGCTTTAACTTCAGCAACACTAGGTGTAACTTCAGTAACAATATCGTTTACAGGAGTAATCGCTGCATTAGAGTTATTACTGCCAATAAGAAGACCAGCAAGTGTTCCTGTAATAAAAGTTGCAACACTGCCTAACACATTAAAGAACATCTTATCATTTTCAGATTGTCCAGTAATTGGTTGCGTAACAAATATAAGGGCATACATAATTCCAACAGCGGTTATAAACAGAATAGAACCTAATGTAATACCTAAAATAAACTTTAATCTTGCATCTAAATCTTGAGGTGTTAATCTTTCTTTAGCCATTTTGTGTTCCTTCTGGTTCTTTTTGACCAACTAGATCTTCTGGACATGCCCCGTTGGCTGTACAGATTGGTGGTTTGCATTCTGCATTTTCCCAATTTGCAGGATCTTGACAAGGATACCTGAAGTGCCCATCATAACCACAACTTGAAAGAAGGGCGGTCAGAATCATCGTAAAGAATACTTTTTTTAACATAGACCAATTATCAGTCCTGTTGGATACCTAGTCTTTCTAAATACTTTTCTTTTTCGCTCATTAGATACTCTTCAATACGTTTATATTGAACTTGGGTCTGTTCTTCGGTTGCTTTTACCTGTTCTTCAGTCATTTCTCCACTTAGTTCTTTAAAGGTTTGGACAGCAAGGTCTAATTGATTTTTAATTAGGGCTGACCGTAATTGAGCCTGATTCCAAAGGAATTCGGCTTGTTCTGTTTTTCTCTGTATTTTTTTATTTTGGGTTTTAGACATCCCCAGAGCCTATCATAAAATTAGATGAGCAGTTTTTGCGTCCTCATGCTCAGGAGGCTCATATTAAGTTGTAGGGAAATACTACTTAATAGTCTTTAATTTGTACTTCTTAGCCAACTTGTTATAAAGGGCTTTTAGACTTGCAATTGCTGCATTTAGATCAGCAATCTGCTTTGTAGCAGTTGCGGTGGCTGAGTCATAGGCTGCTTTATCAGCGGCACGACCAATCTTCTCTGCTGCAAGTGCTGCTTGGACTGCTGCTAACTCACCTGCAAGATCACGAATAGCAATGTTCTTGCTAACTGACCCAACAGGAGTTGACATGCCAGCAATTGCAGTAGCAACAGTTGCATAAACAATTACAGTAACTTGACCTGCTGCTGGAATTGCTACATCAAATGTTTTAGTTCCATTTGTTGCTGTAACAGTGTCTGTTGTTAAAGTAGTTGCAGAGGCTGTAGACCCATTGCTTACAACAGCATTGATAGATGCTCCACCTTTTAAGTTTCCAAATACATCGTATCCAGTTACCTTTAATGATTGAGTACTTCCAGCCGCTGCTGAATCAGGTGCGGTTAGTGCAATTGCATTAAGTGCACCAGCAGTTCCTTGTACGTAATATGTAGTTGTATTTCCACGGATAGTTACAGCAACAGATCCTACTGCAGTTGTTTTTGTATAAACAAAAATATCAGCAGTGGTACCAGTTCCTGTACTAATAGAAAGACTTGCAGTTCCAGAGGATGCAGTAACTGGAGCAGTAGAAGTTGCTACGGCTGGCACTAGTGTTGCATTTGTAGCAACAGCAGTAACAACTGTACCAGTATCTAAACCTGTTACAGCAATCTTTAATGCATCTGCTAAATCAACGCTGTTATCTGCTGGAACAGGAAGTGCTACAGGAGCAGTTGCTGCTGTGCCTCCAGTTGCTGCTGAACCGTTAACGGTTAGAGTTAATATATTTGCATTTGCTGATGGAACTAAAAGAACGGTGCTTGTCAATGCTGCAGCACTAACAAGTGCAATTTTTTTCAGTGATATCACTTAGTTGTGTCTCCTTAAAATAGGCTCACGATGGAGTCTTTAAATACCTTATCTTCTTACATCTAATAAGACACTGAAGGAGTCGAAATGTTGTTAAAAGTGTTAAAAATAGTAAAAGAGCAGTATCTATAATAGACGCTGTTATTTTAATACATGTTTATGTTTATATCAGGAGTAACTTTTATAAAGTGTGATGTATCTCACAAAAGTTACTTAAGTTGTTCCTTTTCAATGTATGGACCTGAAGTAAAGGCTGTGAGTTTTGCAGCAATTTCCATAGCCTTCATTGGTTTAGCACCAGCATGTAAGGCTCCTAAAGCGTACGTTGCACCAGAGCCAACTGCATATGTTCCATCCATACTTCTCATAACAGCCAAATCTTGATCAATATCAAACAACTCGCCACCAACAGCCATTAAGAATTGGAATCGTAACCCTTCTTTAGACTTGTCGTGGTCCTCATTAAAGTCGTATCCATTTTCAGTCAAACATTTTCTAAAAGAAGGCATAGCCTTTGCAATCATAAAGTGATAGACATCTTTAGAATCTTTTGCAGTTAATTTTGGTGGATTCCAAATGTGTTGAGCAATGTCGCAAGGAGACACCTCTCCAGAACCAGCAATTATAAAATCACCACGTTCGGTAACTTTTGCCATCTGTGGATGTCGATAGATTCGACCACTGTCATCTGTTACTTGATTATCTGCAAGTAAGATGCAGCGATCTTCGTACTGTACTCCGATGATAGTTGTCATGGGCACTCCTTCAGTAGAAAGCCCCCCAAGAATACCAGATGGTTCTTAGAGGGCTATGGGGGTAAAATGTCCAGTTTATAGGAGTTTAACCAGTTCTGCCCAGGTCTTGGGGCCAACAATTCCGTTAGAGTCCAAAATGTCGTGATTGTCTTGGAATGCAATTACAGCCTTCTTTGTGGCTGGGCCGTAGTCTCCATCAGCCATTAGACCAAGAGCACGTTGAACAACCTTGACGTTGTTTCCTTTACTTCCAGGTTTAATAGTTCCTGGGAAGGTTGGTGTCTCTGAAACAGGGACGCTTGCCTCAACTTCGTTACCAATATAGTTAGGGCGACCAAATCCAACAACAGATACCATGACCTTCTTTTTATTGGATATGTAGCCACGAACTTTTTTACAAACTTCTCCACCATTGCGCTGATCACCTTTTGCAGTTCCTGCAGTATTGCCTTCAATGCAGGTAACTGTTCCATCTCCATTGTTAGATACAACAATACCTACGTGAGAAATTCTATCTACACCATCTCCTGGAAAATCAAAATAGGCTATGTCTCCTGGTTTTGGAGAGGCATCTTTTGCGTCTACCCAGGTACCCATCTTTCTAAATGCTGTTGCACCTGCCACAGTTGAAACTGTATTAGGAACCTTTACACCTGCCTGATTAGCACACCACATAACAAAAGAT
>Ga0247723_1001235_pt1 | contig 15349 bp, 7 predicted proteins | sample MSEWelMarce5H_FC_FD_189079 | JGI IMG/M metagenome (GOLD analysis project Ga0247723, IMG submission 189079) | Subsurface sediment microbial communities from gas well in West Virginia, United States - MSEEL Well Study Marcellus 5H_FC | ecosystem: Environmental > Terrestrial > Deep subsurface > Rock...
GAGTGGACGATTATTCCGATGCAAACGAAGTTTATGTAACTTTAGAATTCACAATAGTCAACACCGAGAGACCAATAACTCTCGATTTAGCGTTAGAGAGAACACGATAAATGGCAATCACAACAAATAGTAAAAGAATGAAGGTATCAGAGTTAGACTTTGATACAATCAAAACAAACCTTAAAACATTCCTACAAGGACAATCTGAATTTTCGGATTATGACTTTGAGGGGTCTGGTCTTTCTGTTCTCATAGATTTACTGGCATATAATACTCACTATAATGGTGTTTATACTAACCTTGCTGTCAATGAGATGTTCCTCGACTCTGCCAGTAAACGAGCATCAGTAGTTTCTCTTTCAAAAATGCTTGGATACACTCCAAGATCTGCTGTATGTGCAAGAGCCATTGTTAATGTAAGCATCACTGCTCCGACTTCTAGCCCAACTGTTGCAACACTGCCAGCTCAACAACCATTCTTAACTTCTATTGATGGTGTTTCTTATGTTTTCTATAATTTAGAAGATGTCACAGTAGCAAGAAATACTGCTGGTAATTACACCTTCTCTAATCTATCAATAGTTGAAGGCACTCCGCTATCATTCAAATATACTGTTGCGTCTGGGGTTCGTTATATTATACCAAATGCAAATATTGATATTTCTACTTTGTCTATTCAAGTTCAAGAATCTGCAACCTCAGACATTTATGAAACCTATACAAGAGCAGAAGATTTAACAGCAGTCACTGATGCTACTAAGGTATATTTCTTAAAAGAAATTGACGATGGTCTTTATGAGATCACTTTCGGCGATGGTGTTCTTGGTGTTGCTTTAAATACTGGTAATGTAGTAACAATAAATTATTTTGTCTCTAGTTTAGAGGCACCAAATACTGCCAATATTTTTACATATAATGGGTTGTCAGTATTAGGTAGTAATCTTTCAGTAACCACTGTTAGCCCTGCTGTAAATGGTTCTGCTCCAGAAGACATTACTTCAATTAAATTTAATGCTCCAAGATTATTTGCTGCACAAAATCGTGCGGTGACACCTGATGACTATAAAGCATTAATTTACAGTAAATTTCCTGCCGCACAAACAGTATCAGTTTGGGGTGGTGAAGATAATAATCCTCCAATATATGGAAAGACATTTATCTGCGTTAAACCAAGAGATGCCAGCAAATTAACTAATCAACAAAAAGAACTGATAGCAACTGAAATTCTTAACCCAAGAAGCGTTGTTTCTATTACTCCAGAGATTGTTGATCCAGAATATTTTAATATTAAAGTTACTACATTTGTTCATTACAATCCTAAGGAAACTGGTAAATCTGCTTCACAAATTGAGAGTATTGTTAAAGCTGCAATACTTGATTATGACTTGAACGAACTACAGAAGTTTGATGGTGTCCTTCGTTATACAAAATTAACAGGTATTATTGATCAAGCAGACCCTTCTATTGTTAACAATATTACTCGCTTAATGGTTCGTCATCCACACACACCTCAATACGGTGTTAATGCCCAATATGTTCTTAATTTAATTAATCCAATTTCTCAAGATGGTGGTAAGCAAGGTGAGGTGTTTGCTTCAACTGGATTCTATGTTCCAGGTAGTACTAAAGTTCACTATCTTGATGATGATGCTGTTGGTAATATTCGTTTATATTATCTGAATTCAAATTTAGATAAAGTTTTTGTGAATAGAACACAAGGTACTATTAACTATGAACTGGGATTAATTAATGTTAATGGATTGAATATTACATCTTTAGATGGTCCATTTTTTGAATGGCAAGTTAAACCTGAGTCATACGATATTGTCTCAGCATTAAATCAAATTGTACAAATTGATCCAACACAATTAACTGTTACTGCTATTGCTGATAATACTGCCAATGGCGATCTCGGTGCTGGATACAACTATCAGTTCAACTCAATTAGATCATAATGTCAAGAACTCAATTATCAGCTGTTGTTGCTAGACAGATCCCTGAATTTATCAGGGAAGACTATCCAACATTTGTTGCTTTCGTAGAAGCATATTACGAATATCTGCAAGAGCAGGGAGTGGATCTTTCTGATGCTAGAGATATTGATAAAACTCTTGATGAGTTTATTGTCGAATTTAAAAAAGAACTGGCTCATAATGTTCCTCAAATTACTGGTGATGAAAGATTTCTACTAACTCATATCAAAGATCAGTATCTATCAAAAGGATCTGAAGCATCATATAAACTTTTGTTTAGATTACTGTTTGGTAAAAAAGTAGAATTAACATATCCAGGTACTCAGATGCTTCGTGCATCTGATGGTAGATGGAACCAAGAAATTTCTGTTTTTGCTAAAGTTGATTTTGGAGATCCACAAGAAATTGTTGGAAAGTTAGTAGATATTCAAACTGCAACAAGATTAATTAGAGTTCTTGTTGATAGAAAAGAAGATCTTGTCGGTGAGGTAGATCGTATTGTTGCTCTTGGTGGAAACATATATGAATTTTATCTTGATAAAAGATTCTTTGGGGTTTTAAAACCTACTGATAAAATTAAGTATAAAGATACCTTTCAAGCTACCATACTTCCTGCTACACAAACACCAAAAGTCACACAACCTGGAAAAAACTTCCGTGTTGGCCAAGTGTTTGAAGTTAGATCTGGAACTGGAACAGGTGCGCTATTAAAAGTTACTGCTGTTGATGCTAATAATGGTATCAAGTATGCAGAATTTATTAAATTTGGTATTGGATACACTGCAAACTTTGCTGTAAACTTACTTGCAACAAATACTGTAAATGCAAATCAATTGGCAGTCGCCAGCGCATCATCCAGTAGATCTGGTGATAATTTAAGTATTGGTGATAGAACTCAAGGTTTTGACGAACAAGGTTATGTAAACCTTGGAGACTTCGTTACATACGATTATGTTGACGGATCATATGCTGGTTCTATTATTCGTGAGTTTTCATTGAGTTTTAGAAATGCTCAAACTGCCTCTGATGATCCAGCTATCGTTGAAGTTGATCTTGGTGCTCTTGTTAAATATCCAGGATATTTTACATCTAATGCAGGATTCTTAGATGACTCAATTTTTATTCAAGATAGTAAATATTACCAAGCATTTTCTTATGTCATAAGAATTGACGAAAGATTAGCGTCATACAAATCAGCAGTTAAGACTATGCTTCACCCATCTGGGTTAGCATTGTTTGGTGAATATAATATTACAAACAATATTGATTTAAGTATCACTCTTGAATCTCTGGTTAAATCTCTTGGTATTGGTATCGAAGATACATTTGCTGGAGTTGATACTGCTGGAGTATCTTTATCGTTCACGAAAGTTTTATCAGATTCAATAAATGCACCACTTGATACTAACATTGTAATATCTTTCTCCAAAGCACTAGACGACTCAATAGATACACCAGAAGATGCATTATCGCATTTATTTGGTAAATCATTGAGTACCACATATAGTGGAATGTCAGATGATGCGCCAACTCTTTCATTCGGTAAAGCATTAGCTGATACCAGCGTTGGAACTTTATTAGATTCTACTTTCTATTTTGGATTAGCATCTGATGCAGACGCTGGTTTTAGTAAAGCATTAGCAACAACACAAACAATTTCTGAAACTATCCGTTTAAGCACAGATAAATATCTATATACAGAAGCCGATCCTGATACTTTACCTCCACAAGACCACGAAGGTTATGTGCAGTTAAATTCTTATTATGGGCAAGATTACATCGTATTCGATGACGAATATTCAGTGGGTTCACGAGAATCCACTTTTAGCACTCTATAAAATTAACAAGGAGATTCCTATGATTCAACAACAAGAAAACCTAAAAGCGACAGGTAAAGTTCGCATCGTTAAAACTAATGCTCAAGGTGTTACAGTACAAGACTTTGAAGTACCTAACTTAGTTGTTACAGCTGGTAAAAACTTCATTGCTTCTTCAATGATTAAAACTACCACTAACAGCCCAGCAGCTATGACTCATATGGGTATTGGTACTGGATCTGGCACTCCAGGTGCTAGTGATACCACTCTTGGCACTCAAACTGGTCGTGTATCACTATCAGGTAACACAGTATCCACAAACACAATTACATATACTGCTACATTCCCAGCAGGTACTGGTGATGGTGCTATTCAAGAAGCTGGTATTTTTAATGCTTCTTCAGGTGGTACTATGCTTTGCCGTACTACATTCCCAGTTGTTACTAAGGGATCTGGAGATACTATTGCTGTAACATGGGTTGTGACAGTAAGTTAATTTAAGTTTAAGGTTCTGCTAAATGGCGACATCATCTTCTCTAATTAAAACAATCCTGCATAAAACTCTTGCAGAGGGTGTTTACAAGGATGTAACAACTAGAAGTTCTAATTATTACTATTTCCTTGGTAGAACATTGCAATGGGGTGATGAAGCTACTCCACCATATCCAGTGGACAGTTATGCCTATGAACGAGCAGTTCGTGATGATATCATCACTATGAAAACTATCACTGCATCTGATGTATCATTTGTTATTCCTCGTGTCAATTGGACCACAGGTGTAATTTATGATATGTTCGATGATGAATATTCAACAGAAGTTCTTGGTTTAAATATTGTAAATGGCGGAACTGGTTATACTTCTTTACCAACTATTACTATCACAGGTGGTGGCGGAACAGGTGCCAAATATTACCCTGTAGTTTATGATGGTTCCATTATTGAAATTGAACGACTTGGTGTTTCTGATACATCAAGAGGTTCTGGTTATACTTCTGTTCCAACAGTAACAGTAACAGGTGGTGGTGGATCTGGTGCAGTTTTGCAAGCGATTGTAAATATTGCGCCATCTGGTAAGCAAAAACTTGAAGAGTGTAACTTCTATGTTATCACAGAAGATTATAATGTGTATAAGTGTTTAGATAATAACAATAATGCCAGATCAACTGTAAAACCACTAGGTACATCTACTTCTCCAATTACCACATCTGATGGTTATGTTTGGAAGTTTATGTATACTGTTCCTATTAATTTAAGAAGTAAATTTTTATCAGAAGATCAGATGCCAGTGGTGTCTGCTCTTTCTAATCAGTTTTATTCTAATGGTGCAATGGATACCATTATTATTAACAATAAAGGAACTGGATATACAACAGCAACACTAACTGTTTCAGGTGATGGATATAGAGAAGAAGATCCTACCTTTTTAACTAGCATTTCAGTTCCTACTGGTGGTAATGGATACATTAGTCCTACAGTAACATTCGGCGATCCAGTTGCTAACGCATCTTCGTTTATTGCAGATTCATCAGTATTTTTAGGACAAAAACTTTATAACAGCGTATTTGATTTTTATGAAGTTGTGACTCCTGGAACTATGTCTTCGTCAGAACCAACTCACAGAAAAGGTACTGTTCAGAATAACACTGCTGCTTTAAAATATCTCGGTACAAGAGTTAAAGGAACTGTAAATACTTCCAGCACTACCATTACGGCAGGATCATTTACCACTGGTGTAAAATATACAATTTCTGCTCTTGGAACTACTAATTTTGTAACAATTGGTGCTACTGCTTCAGCAGTAGTTATTGGTTCTATTTCTGGAACAACATTAACAGTATCTTCAGTTGGTTCTGGAACATTAGCTGTTGGAACTTACCTTAGTGGAACAGGTGTCACCCCTGGAACTAGAATTACTGTTCTTGGAACAGGAACAGGTGGTACTGGAACATATACAGTTAGTGCTTCTCAAACAGTTTCTTCTGGTACAATAACTGGACAACCAGCAGTTGGTGCCACTTTTGTTGCATCTGGTGCTGGAACTGGTACTGGAACTGCAACTGTTAAATCTATTTCTAGTATAACACTGCTTGGTGGTGTTAAAGAAATCAATATGTTAAATGCTGGTTCTGGTTATACTACTGCCCCAGCAGTAACATTTTCTGGTGGTGGCGGAACTGGCGCAGTAGCATCGGCTAAATTGAATGTTGGTTCTGTAGTATATTGTACTGTTTCAAATCAAGGTGATAATTACACTAGCGATCCAACTGTTGTGTTTGGTACACAATGGACTGCAGCAACTGCAGTGTTAGTTGGAGAACAATATTTTTACTCTGGAAAATTATATACTGTAACAGGTGCTGGAACTACTCATGCTTCTACTGCTCCATCACATACTTCTGGCTCTGCCACTAATGGCACTGCTACATTAACATATGCTGGTGTTCCAGCTACAGGTGAAGTTGTTCGAAGATATGGTTCTGGTTATTCATCTGCGCCAACTGTAGCTATTACTGATTCTGATCGAGTTGGAACGGTAACAGCAGAATTTTCTTTCTTAACAGCAAAATCTGAAGCAAAATTGTTACCAGTTCTTGACGCTGGACAAATTGTTGGGGTTATTATTGAAAATGCTGGTGTTGGTTATTCAACCGCAACTATTACAGTTTCAGGCGATGGAGATAACGCTGAATTAAAACCAGATCTGAATATCGGAACAATTCAATCTCTACAAGCGAACAATGAAATTTTAACGACACCTGGAACTATAAATGCTATTAAAATTATTTCTGGTGGATATGGTTACGGTGTAGCAAATATTACAATTGAAGGTGATGGTACTGATGCTACTGCTACTGCAGTCCTTGATTCTGCGTCTGGTAAAATTACTAAAATTACCATTACAAATCCTGGTCAGAATTATACCTATGCCAATGTTATTGTAACAGGCAATGGATATGGTGCTAACCTTAGAGCAGTCATGTCTCCATTTGGTGGCCACGGCAAAAATGCTCCAAACGAGTTATTTGCACAAACTTTAATGTTCTATAGTAATGTTTCTACAGACTTGAATCAAGGTGTCTCTGTAAATAACGATTATCGTCAGTTGGGTATTATTAAAAATCCAAACATATACAATTCAGACCAAAGATTTCAAGGAATTATTGGATCAGGATGTTTTATTGTGCAGGCTGCAATTAATACTAGTCAATTTCCAAGAGATACTGATGTAACAGTCACAAGAACTCGTTCATATAGAAACAACAATCGTGGCACTTGGGCAACAGGCACTGCTTACTTGGCTGGTGATGTTGTTAAAAATGCTAGTGATAAAATATATGTAGCTAAGAATAGTGCAACTTCGGGAAGCACTGCACCAGTACATACCTCTGGAACAGCTTATGATGGTGGTGGAACTTCTGGTGTTCAGTGGGAATATGATGAAACTCCTTATTACAATTATTCAAGTAGATATCGTGTAGTTGCATCTTCTTCTTCAAGTGCATTATTACAATCACTAGACAATGACACACCTTTAATTAATGATACTTTTTCAAATGCCGATGGATATATTTTCACTGTTTCCTCAGTGGGTGCTCCAACCATAGATAAATATTCTGGTCAGTTAATGTTTATTGATAACAAAGCTGGGTTTACACCTTCAGCTGATGAAACAGTTACTTTAAGAACAGTTATCAAATTCTAACATAAATAGATTAGAACCAACTAAAGAGAAAATTACGAATGGCTATTGATTTTAACACCGAACCGTATTACGACGATTTCAATGAATCAAAAAGATTCTTGAAAATTTTGTATCGTCCAGGCTACGCTGTACAAGCACGAGAACTAACTCAAATGCAGACTATTCTGCAAAATCAAATTTCTCGTTTTGGTGACCATGTATTCAAAGAAGGTTCCATGGTTATTCCAGGTGCCATTGGTATTGACACTAAAATTGGTTATATTAAATTAGAGTCTACATATAGTGGTGTTCTTGCTGATACGCTGGTTGATAAATTTGCTGGTTTAATTATTGAAAATACTGCTGGAGTACAGGCACAGGTAATTCATTACACTGTTTCTGGTGGCGAAGATGCAGCTGCATTATACATTCGTTATTTAAATTCTGGTGATAATACTACTACCAAGACATTCTCTGACTCAGACATTTTAACAAATCTTGCAGGTACAAATCTTGCAGGGGATGCCATTGCTGCAGGAACATATACGATACAAGCTGCTACATCTTCTTCAACTGGAGTGGGTTCTTTAGCAACTATTCAACAAGGTGTTTATTATATTAAAGGACACTTCGTTCTTGTTCCATCGCAAACTATTATCCTTGACAAATTTACAAATACACCATCTTATAGAATTGGTTTAGTCACTTCTGAGTCTATTATTACTGCAGAAGAAGACGCAACTCTTTTTGATAATGCGCAAAATTCATTTAACTATGCTGCTCCAGGTGCACATCGTTATTACATCGATGCAGTACTAACTAAACTTGGAATAGACAGCACAGCAGATACAGATTTTATTGAACTATTGCGTACCAGCACTGGACAAACTCAAAAAATAGTTGACAAATCAGAATATTCATATCTTGAAAAAGAATTTGCTCATAGAACATATGACGAATCTGGTGATTACACAGTTAAGAATTTTGAAATTGATGTTCGTGAATACAGAAACAATAATCGTGGTGCGTGGACAGCTTCTCGTGTTTATTTAAATGGTGATGTTGTTACCAATAGTGGTTACACTTATGTCGCTAAAAATTCTGGAACTTCTTCTAACAGCACTCCACCAACTCATACTTCTGGTCTTGTATATGACGGAGCAGTTTCTGGTGTTGGTACTTCAGGTATTCAATGGGAATATAACGAAACTCCATACTACAATCGTGGTATCTATACTCCAGGCACTTCAGAAAATCTTGCAACACAACAAGCCAATGAAGCAAAGTTGGCTATTGGTTTAGAGCCAGGAAAAGCCTATGTGCAAGGTTATGAAATTGAGAAACCTGCGACTGAATATGTAACAGTTCAAAAGGCAAGAGATACTGTCTCAGTTAATAATGCAGTGATTCCAGCTACTGTTGGTAACTATCTTTTAGTCACTAATATCAATGGTGCTCCAGGAATTAATACTTTAAAACAAGTTACTCTTTATAACAGAGTAACTTCTGCTGTTGGAACAATTCCATCTGGTGCCACTGCTGTTGGTACTGCTCGTGTTCGTTTAATGGAATACCATAATGGAACTATTGGTGCTCAAACTGCAATCTACAAATTAGGTTTGTTTGATGTTAAGATGAACGCTGGATATGATTTTAATAGAGATGTCAAATCAGTTTACCATGTGGGTTCTAGTGATGATGTCAATTTAAACTTTACTGCTGACATTGAAGGTGCTACTAAAGTTGGCTCTGGAACATTGGTTCGTTTAATTGGTTCAGCAACAGCGTCGTCTTCAACTACCATTACTGGTACTGGTACTTCTTTCCAAACTGCTCTAAAAGTTGGTGATTATATTTTCTTGGGTACTTCTTTAAGAAGAGTTACTGCAATTGCATCTCAAGTTTCTTTAACTGTTGATTCTTCAATCACAGTTACTGGTGTGACTATTGATAGAGTTGAAACTCAATTGCTTGAGCCAGAAAATACTTCTTTATTATTCCCATTCCCATACTATGCAATTGAAAGTATAAGCGATACAGTTTATACTGTGTATGAAACATTTACTAGTAGCGTTTCTGCTGGCTCAATTTCTATTTCTACTGCATCTGGAACAATGGCTTCTGCAGCAGACCAAGATAACTATACTGTCATCGATACTGATTCTACATCAGGTGGTGCTATTGTTGCAGCTACAGTCACTCCATCTGGAGCAAATGCAACAATTGCTGTTAGTACAGGTTTAAATGGCAGAACTGTTTTTGTTATTGCAGCAGTTAATAAGAGTGGTGCTTCTTTAACTCAAAAGACAAAGTCTTTAGAAGTTAATGCTACTAAAACATTTACTACTGCAGCTACTGCCCAAAGAACTGAGTTATTACTTGGTAAAGGTGATGGTTACCGTTTGATTTCTGTTAAAATGAAATCTGGAACTTTTGCTTCTCCAGGTGCTACATACTCTATTGATATTTCAGATCGTTTTATCTGGGATGATGGACAAAGATCTACTCACTATGATCAAGCACGATTAATCCTTAAGAATTCATATGCTCCACCAGAAGCACCTATTGAAGTAACATTTGATTACTTTACTCATGGAACTGGTGATTACTTCACTAAAGATTCATATCCAGCATCTTTCCAGTATGGTGCTTTACCTTATTATCAAGGTATTGCTTTACGAGATGTTATTGACTTTAGACCAAAGATTGATGATGAGGGTACAGGCTTTACTGGTACAAACCCATCTGTGACATTATTACCAAAGCGTGGTATTGATGTTACAACAGATTTCTCATATTACCTAGCAAGAAAAACTAAAATCGCTGTAGATTTTGGTGGTAATTTCTTCGCTATTGATGGTGTCTCATCTTTAAATCCAGGTGAACCATTAGATCCAACTCTTGGTTTGGTTCTTTATAACCTAACATTAGAGCCATATACATTTGGAACATTAAGTAATAATGTTCAGATTAACAGAATTGATAACAAGCGATACACTATGCGTGATATCGGTAAACTAGAAAAACGAATTGATAATCTAGAATACTACACTTCACTATCATTATTGGAACAGCAAACAGAATCTTTAAATATTATCGATGCTGACGGATTGGATAGATTTAAAAATGGATTCATTGTAGATAACTTTGCTGGACATAACACAGGTGATAGCACTTCTCCTGACTATTTGTGTTCTATTGATATGGAAAGAGCAGAACTCCGTCCATTCTATACAATGCAGAATGTGAACTTAATTGAAGCTGTTTCTGCTGATAGCGATCGTACTGCAGCAAATTACAAATTATATGGTGATGTTATTACATTACCAGTGGTCAATCATCTTCCAATCGTAAAGCAAGCATATGCATCTCGTTTAGAAAATATTAACCCATTTGCAGTATTTACATTCCTTGGACATGTAAAGATTAATCCTTCAACAGATGATTGGTTTGAAGTTGATCGTCGTCCAGATTTAGTTATTGATGTCGAAGGTAATTTTAACACGATTAAAAATATTGCTGAAAAGGCAGGTGTTCTTGGAACCGTATGGAATGCGTGGCAGACTCAATGGACTGGCGCACCTGTTAGCACAGGTCGTGTAACATATACAACTGGCGGTAACTGGGCTTCTCGTCAAGGTGATGTCTACCTAACACAAGCTGAACTACAAGCTAGATTTGGTATTACTTCTTGGGGTAATGCTCGTCAAATCACAGTTGACTCTACTGCAACTCAAGTTGGGCAGTCTAGAACAGGTATTAAAACTACTCTTGTTGAAAAAATTGATAGACAAGTTGTTGGAGATCGTGTTCTTTCTACAGCTGCTATTCCATATATTCGTTCAAGAAATATTCTTGTTCAAATTCAAAAATTAAAACCAAGCACTCGTTTCTATCCATTCTTTGATGGTATTGACATTTCTGCTTATTGCACTCCAGCATCTAAAATTCAATATGTTCCTGCTGGAGCAACATCTGCAGCAAAATTAGTAACTCATAATAAATTTGATACTGAGACTAATGTTGGATCAAACGCTACTGCAACTGCTCGAAGAATTGCTGGAGATTCTCAAGTTTGTTTAAATCGTGGTGATATTATTACTGGTGGTTCTTCTGGTGCTACTGCAGTTGTTGTTGGTAAAGAATACAATCCAGATGCCAATACATATGCGTTATTCGTAGTTAATATTCAAGGAACATTCACAACAAGCGAAACAATTACTGCATCAAATCCATTGGGATATGCTACTGCAGCTAGTGGAACTGTTGGAACAGTTACCACTAAAGCACTTGGTAGTACTTTAATCTCTAACTTTAATGGTGACTTACATTTATTGTTTAACATTCCAAATAATGAGTCACTAAGATTCCGTTGCGGAAGTCGTGAATTAAAATTAGTTGATGTGACAACAGCAAATGGTGCGTTTACTTCTCGTGCCAGAGAAAACTATCGTGCAGAAGGTGTTCTCGAAACTAAACAAAGAACAGTGCATGCAGTTCGTAACGCAGAACTAGCCCAAGAGCCACTTCAAGATAACCAAGTTATCACTCAAACTTCTGATCGAGTTGTTGCTGATACTGGTTGGTGGGATCCATTGGCTCAAACATTCTTAATTGAACAAAAGGGTGGTTGTTTCTTATCTAAAGTTGATGTTTTCTTCTCAACTAAAGATACATCAATTCCTGTTTCATTAGAGATTCGTGAAGTAGTTAATGGTTATCCAGGAAAACGAGTTCTTCCATTCTCTCGTGTAACTTTGAAGCCAGAGTATGTAAACATTTCTGAAAACACAGTATTGTTAGATGATGTTGATGTCAACTCATATGATGTTGCAACTACATTTACATTCCCAAGTCCAGTATATGTTCAAGAGAATACTGAATACGCTATAGTTCTTTCTTCAGATTCAAACAACTATAAAGTTTGGATTTCTCAAGTTGGCGATTTAATGCCTGGAACTGCTCGTACTATTTCTGAGCAACCATATCTTGGTTCATTGTTCAAGTCACAGAACGCTTCTACTTGGACAGCAGACCAAACTCAAGATTTGAAATTTACGATTTATCGTTGCCAATTTGCGACTGGTGTAAACTCAAATGTTCAATACCAAAATGATGCTTTACCAAAAGTTACTTTAGGTATTGATCCATTTGAAACCAAAGCTGGTGTTGCTAAGGTTCGTGTATGGCACCAAAACCACTGCATCCCATCTGGTTCTTTTGTGACTATTAGTGGTGTTACTGCAGATGTCAATGGTATCGCTTTTGCTGGATTCAACACCACACATACAATCAGTGATGTTGACTTAGATAGCTACTGTATTACTCTTGGAACAAATGCAACTGCTTCTGGATATAGTGGTGGTTCTACAGTTAAGGCTACAAGACATCTACAGTTTGACGCAGTTCAACCATTGGTTCAACTACAGTCATTCTCTGAAACTCCAATCACATTTGGTATAAAAGGAACTAGTGGTAAATCTGTTGATTCCACTACACAGTCTGCTTATGACCAAGATACTGATTACATTGGTGTTCTTGCAAATGAAACAAATTATTTTGATTCGCCAAGAATGATTGCGTCAGAACAGAATGAGGCTAATTCAGATTTAGCAAATGGTTTGAATGGTGCCAAATCAGTTAAATTTAACATTATTATGAGTAGTTCAAATGATGCTTTATCTCCAGTAATTGATACTCATAGAACAAGTTTAATTACTATTAGTAATAAAGTTAATAAACCTACAGAAACTAATTTGAATGTGGCTTCTTTGGATGCTAATGTAATATTAAGTAACGCTACTGGTGTGACTGTTTCTGGTAGTACTATTACTACTTCTACTCAAAACGATGCGTTTAAAACTGCGACTGTTGGTAAGTATCTAACTATCGCTGGCGCAAGTTCTGGAACGAGCACTAAGTTGATAACTGCAGTTGCTGCAGATGGATCTTCTATCACATTTGATTCTGCAGTTACAGCAATTACTGGTAATGCAACATTAACTCAAAGAGAAAGATTTGTTGCTGAAAACGCACCATTAGAAAGTTCTACATATAGCAAGTATGTAACAAAGAGAGTTAATTTAGCAAATCACTCTAATTATCTAAGAGTTAAATTTGCAGCTAATATTCCAGCTGAAGCATCTGTTGAGGTTTGGTATAAAACTAATATTGTTGGTTCCAATACACCATTTGAAAATGCTTCTTACCAGCAAATGACAATTGATGCTGCGATTCCAACAGCATCAAATGCAGAAGATAAATTCTATGATGCTTCTTATTCTATTGATGACTTAGTTGCTTTTGACGCTATTCAAGTTAAAATTGTTATGAAGTCTTCTAATAGTTCTCAAGTACCAAGAATTAAAGATCTTCGTGTACTTGCTTGCGTATAATGGAAGGTTTTGTTAATATACAAAATAAGGATGGTCTCGTAAGAGACCTATCCAGTGGCGCAGTAATAAATACAAATAGAACTGAGTATGAAAACTATTTGCAAAGAAAAACTGCAGCAAAAGAATTGAATCAACAAATTAAACAAAATGCTGATAAGATTGAAAAAATTGAATCAGATGTAACAGAGATAAAAGAGATGCTCGCAATGCTTATTAAGGGTAAACAATAATGGCAACAATCGTACTTCGCAGTGTAAAGGGCAGTCCGCTAACGATTGCAGAAGCAGACGCTAACTTTGATAACCTGAATACTGAGGTTGGAACAAAATTAACTGCTACTGATTATACTGCTGCAGATGTTCTTACAAAAGTTAAAACAGTTGATGGAGCAGGTTCTGGATTAGATGCCGATTTACTAGATGGTTTAAATACTAGTAGTTCAGATACTACTGGAAACTCTGTTGTCACTAGATCTTCTGGTAATTTTTCTGCTGGTACAATTACTGCTGCTCTAGTAGGTAATGTTACTGGTAATGTTACTGGTAATTTAACTGGAACTGTTACTGGCAATGCAACCAATGTGGATGGTGTAGTTGCTATTAATAATGGCGGTACTGGTGCCACAACTGACTCTGCAGCTAGAACTGCTCTTGGTTTAGGAACTATTGCTACACAGAATGCAAATAATGTTACTATTACTGGTGGTTCTGTAACCCTAACTTCTGCATTAGCGATTGCTTCTGGCGGAACTGCAGCGACATCTGTATCACAGGCAAGAACAAACTTAGGTTTAGTTATTGGTTCTGATATCCAACCATTCTCGAATGAATTAACTGCCATCGCTGGTGCTACATCTGCTACTGGTTTTTATGTGCGTCTTGGTTCTGCTTCTGTTGTTGAAAGAACTATAACTGCTGGCACTAATATTTCTATTACTAATGGTAATGGTGTTTCTGGCAATCCTGTTATCACTGGTTCTTCAACTCCATCTGTAGACTATATCGTTAAGACTGGATCTAATGGTTCTGGTGATATCGGTCAATCTGCAAATAGATTTGCTGTTATCTACGGTACTTCTACTTCTGCTCGTTACGCTGACTTGGCAGAAAAATATCTTGCAGATGCTGAGTATCCAGTTGGTACAGTTATGATGGTCGGTGGTGAGGCAGAAGTTACTGCTTCTAATTGGGGTAGTCGTGCCATTGGTGTTGTATCTGCTAACCCTGCATACATTATGAATGACGATCTAGAAGGTGGTACTGCTATCGCTCTTAAGGGTCGTGTTCCAGTTCGCATTATTGGTGCAATTCGTAAGGGTGATAGGATCATCGCTTCTGCAGGTGGTTTAGCTTCCGCTGGTGTTGCTCATTCAAATGATGTTATTGGTATTGCTTTAGAATCAAACTCAGACATTTCTGAGAAATTAGTTGAATGTGTGATTTTATAATGTTTCATGATAACTCATCCAATTGTCTTTCATA
>Ga0247723_1001236_pt1 | contig 15338 bp, 20 predicted proteins | sample MSEWelMarce5H_FC_FD_189079 | JGI IMG/M metagenome (GOLD analysis project Ga0247723, IMG submission 189079) | Subsurface sediment microbial communities from gas well in West Virginia, United States - MSEEL Well Study Marcellus 5H_FC | ecosystem: Environmental > Terrestrial > Deep subsurface >...
GACGGGAAGAACAAAATCTATGCCGTCACAAGCGAAGGGTCGCAATGGAGATTGTTTATTGGTGATTGGCAGAAATACGAGAGGTTCGTATACGACCCAACCAGCAAACCAGCGTGGGTTTGCGAAACAGAGGTTGACAAACAAGACGAGAAGGTGTAGGGTGAGCAGTATGACAAACAAACATGACAATGACTCAGATTACGCTGATATGCATAAGAACGAGTACAGAGATATGCATATTCACGCGATCAATGGAGAGCAAGTCTTATACATTCTTGACGCTTTGGAATTTTATACCAAGCATTACAAGAAAGTTGTTCCTTCTCGCATCGCCAAGGCAATGAAACAACAGTCAGAAAGTATTCGTGTTGAGATAGTTGATACTTGGAATCGCGGCGTTAGACTTCATGAGATGACATGGGAGCCATTGACTTCTGATGACGAATTTGATATTAGTAAATTCCTTAATAATCATGAAAAATAATTTCTTATGACTTGATATTTGTTGTAAGTTATAGTAGTGTAAGGGTTTATTCATGGAACAACGAGATATGCAACAGAATAGCGTTATCTCTCTCGTAGACGATGAACTCATACTTGACTTCCCCTATGACAAGAACCAAGTCGCAGAGATTAAAGCAATTGACGGGGCTAAGTGGGACAAGATAGCAAAGGTGTGGAGAGTCCCAGCAAAGAGCCTCACACCAGTTCGTGACTTCGCAGTCAAATACGGCTTCGTCATATCCGACGAGATACTCGTGTTCAACACCCCAATGCATAAAAATCCTGGGGATGGCATAACCATAAAAGGCAACTTCGTTTTTCTTTCATTTCGCTATGACCCAGTAATGGTTCGTTCGGTTAAACAGATTGAAGGAATCACATGGGACGCAAAGAGTAAAGCGTGGCGAGCCCCGTTGACCTCGTTGGACACGGCTATCAAGTGGGCGACAACTTTCCGACAGAATGTTCCTGAAGAAGTTACTGTTCTTGCAGAGAAGATGCGCACAGAACTGAATGTTCTTCTTGATGCAAGCCGTTCAACAGACGCAGAAGTACATATCCCCACTCTTAACGGTAAACTGCTTGGCTATCAAAGAGCAGGGGTTGCTTATGCTTCACACGCACGGAGAGTCTTTATCGCTGACGAGATGGGACTTGGCAAACTGCAAGCCGTATCGTCATTGGTATTGACACCAACAGGGTGGACCAAAATGGGTAACATTGAACCTGGCATGTTCGTTATTGGGCAAAACGGCAAACCAACAGAAGTTACAAATGTATACCCGCAAGGAATCAAACCTTTGTATCGCGTGACTTTTAATGATGGTTCTTCAACTCTTGCTGGGGAAGAACATCTTTGGACGGTACGTACTCCAACTGTCACAAGAGTTGATGGTGAATGGTTTACGGTAACAACAGGTCAAATAATGCGCAAAGAAACACTTACTCGCAAAAACAACAATGGCAGGACTTACCACATGTCTCTTGCTATTTCTTTGGCTAATGGTAATCGTCGTTTGCAAATCCCACTAGTAGAACCCGTGCATTATGAGAACGAAAATGACGAACTCCCAATAGACCCATATCTATTAGGTTGCTGGCTCGGAGATGGGAGTTCACTTTATGGTCAAATTACGAGTATGGATGATGAGATACATCATAAATTTAGTGACATTTATCCAGCGGGCAGAGCAAACAAACAAGAAAATAACAGGTCAACAACGACAACATACCTCGGTTTAAGGACATTATTAAGAGAACTTGGGCTAATACAGAACAAACATATCCCAGAAAAATATCTTAGGTCCAGCCCCGAGTCTAGGCTCGCCATCATTCAGGGATTAATGGATACTGACGGCTACGCTGGCGACTACCAAACAGAGTATTCTACATCGCTTAAATCTTTGGCTGATGGAATGGTTGAACTCGTGCAATCACTTGGTGGTATCGCTCGCATTAGAACCAGAATACCTTCATACACATATAAGGGTGTGAAACTCAAAGGAAAACTTTCTTACCGAATAAATGTCAAACTGCCGTCAACAATGACACCGTTTCGTTTGCAAAGAAAAGTGGATAGTTACGTTAGACCAACCAAATACGAGCCAATGAGATACATAGAGTCTATTGAATACTCACACGATGAGGAAGCGCAGTGTATCGCGGTAGATGCACCCGACCATCTTTATGTGACTGACGAATTTATTGTTACGCATAACACTATCCAAGCAATGGCAACATTAGAGTCGCTTCATTTGCTGTCAGAAACAGAAGACACAGCCCCGTGCTACCCCGCTGTAGTCGTTTGTCCTTCAAGTCTCGTATTGAACTGGAAGAAAGAATACAACAGGTTTTTCCCTGAACGAATCGTAGAAGTCGTCAAAGACCGCAAAACAATTCCAATGTTTGGAACATACGATGTCGTTGTCGTTGGTTATCCTAACATAACAGCGTGGGAAAAGCAACTCTGTAACCACAACTCATACGTGTTTGATGAGTCACACTATTGCAAATCACCCGACGCACAACGCACAAAGTCCGCAAAGAAGATGACCAAATCAAACAAGAGCGCAGTCGTTCTCTGCCTCACCGGGACCCCAGTAACAAACAGACCCGCAGAATACGCACCACAACTAGACATCCTCGGACAACTAGATAAGTTTGGTGGACTATGGGGCTTCTATCGTCGCTACTGCGGAGCACACAAGGACAAATGGGGACAATGGCACCTTGAAGGACACTCCAATCTAGAAGAACTCAACGAAAAACTTCGCTCAATCTGCTACATCAGAAGAACCAAAGACCAAGTGATGACCGACCTACCCCCAGTAGTTCACGCACCAATAACAGTTGAAGGTTCTCCAGCAGTAATGAAAGAGTATGCAAAAGCAGAAGCAGACATTGTTGCGTACCTCATTGAGAGAGCAAAGCAAATCGCCAAAGAACTTGGCTTACCAATCGGGGCTGCCGCAGTATCAGCACGACTGAAAGCAGAAGCGAACGAACATCTAGTAAAAATGAGTGTTCTTCGCAAGATCGCCGCACGAGCAAAGATGCCTGTCGTAGAAGAATGGATCAAAGAACGAGTTGATCAAGGACGCAAAGTTGTTGTCGCGGCTCACCATAGAGACATCGTTGATGAAATCACGAATCGTTTTGGTGGACTAAAGATTCAGGGTGGCATGGATGTGAACGATGTAGAGGATGCCAAGCACAAGTTTCAAACTCTCCCATGCGACCAAGCCCCGGTGATTGTCCTGTCTATACAAGCCGCAAAGACTGGACATACTCTTACTGCATCTCAGGAAGTGTTGTTTGTTGAGTTGCCTTGGACTCCAGCGGATGTGGATCAGACTTACTCTAGGTGTCACCGACTTGGACAGTTAGGTTCGGTAACTTCCACTTATATGATGACGAGTGGAACTATAGATGAGGACATCTACGCCTTAATTGAGCAGAAGCGAAAGATTGTTAATGTAGCAACTGAGGGCGACATCGTATTTGATGACAATGATGCGTCAAATATTATTTTCAAATTAATTGAAGAATCTTTGTATATGCATTGACAAATGTTTATCAATACGATAGTATGTGTATAGAGGGAACCCCCCATATCCCTCTGCAAGCGTTGAGCCCCACTCGTCTCCCCCAGACAGTGGGGCTCCGCATTTATCAGTCTTTGTAACTGTCAACGACTCTATTGAACTCAACAGGCTCCGGGGCTTCGCCACACGGCCACTCTGCAGAAGTCGTATCAGAGAGAACACTACACACAGCGCACTCAACAACTTTCTTTAAACCTGCGATACCAAAGCGTTGTTCCAAATCAACAGTACGCCAAGTATGCGTCAAGAAGTTCTTCTCAGCATCTGCCTTGCTACCCTTAAAAGGAGGAACAACTTTCATAATGCGACCCCAAAAACGAGACATCAGTCTTCCTTTTTTTCAGCGACTTTCTTCGCTTCCATAATCTCATCAACAATGATGTTTGCGTAGCGACGGCGTAAGCGCCAAATCTTTTTGTTTAACTCAATCATTGCTTTCGTATCTCGTGCCTTCTCAACGATCTCGTCGTCGTAAGTCCCGTGTCGCTTGAACAAAGAGTTATCAAAATCTGATGCTTCAAATATGATGTCGGAAACCCATTTGGCTTTCAAGTCCATTTGGCGCATAACATTGCAAAGTCCCTCACTGCCAAATTCATCGTGAACACGACCAATCAAGATTGCACATAGGTGGTCTCGGTAAAGGGTATTGGCGTCACGGTGCTGGCTCAGGAAATCTCCTAAGAAATCAAGCAGTTCTCCGCGTGTCATTTCTTCGTCTTGTTCGTCGGAGTTTTCATCCATGCGAACACCATCCTCTCACAAAATGAGTCTCAGTACATTGTCGCATACTGAAAGTCAGATCAGGGAGAGGATAGCCGACTGTGCTTCGTGCTTCTTCTTGGTCACCCAAGAGTTCGGGTCCATTGATGACATTGCTCGTTCTTCGGGCTTAGCGTCACGATAGTGATCAAAGTACTCGGCGATTGTGTTATATGCAGACCAACCGTTATAACCATATCCTCCAGCATTTTTTGCTGACGGGTACAAGCCCCGCACCACGGAGATGATTTCTTCACGGTTTGTCTTTTGACGATCCGTCTCACCTTTTTGTGAGGGGAATACTGTGTTAATGATTTTGTCAAGGTTGCGTGATTTATCAGGAACATTGATAGAGAGCATAAGTTCTGCTGTCCGCTGAAATTCTTCTGCCCATTCAGTTGACAACTCCAAAACACTTTTTGCTTCATTAAGTGCTGAGTCTTGGTTGCGTGTGTGTCGTGCGGTGAATACGCGAAGCGCCGACTTCATTCCAGCCATAACCGTGTTCTTACATACGGCACGCACAGAAGTATTTGCATATGTAATAGGAGTCTTCCCGTCATGACCGTTACGTACGAGAAGGAAACGTTCAATCTTGTCGTTGACTCCTGTCGGATCGATAATCAGTCCACCTAGATCGATTGAAGCAAAGAATTCGCGACCGCCTTTGAGCACCCCACATGTGTCAACGATTGCTTCTCCTCGTGAGTTGACGATGTCCAGGGCTCTGTTGATGCAGTCAAGGTTCTGTTGGACCACATAGCGGGTGCCGACAGTTGAGAGAGCGTCGTAAGTTCCGTCTTTGTTGATGCGGACTGTTGCTCGGCTGTCTTCAACCATAAGTGGCTTGCCATCGGGGGCGAGGATTACTTGTCCATCTACGTCAACTGCAGCGACTCCAGCAATAGCGACATGGAAGTCGGCATCTGCTGCCTCAAGCATTGCTTCTGCGGTTTGTAAGCCTTTCATGGGTGTTCCAAGGCGATGCCAGGGTACCTCGTGATCGGCGTAAGCCATACGGATTTTTCCTGCTTTGGTTGAATCTAGATCGTGCGACATATTGTTACTCCTCAGATAAATCTCTTTGGAACACTTTAGCGCACCACAACTCAGTTGTCAACCTTCTCAGGTGGATTTATTTAATCTTCGGCAGAGCGGTCCATCTCTTTTTTTAAGGATTCCCACTGACGATGCCACGACTTGGCTTCTTCTTCAGCATCCCAGAGATACGGGGCTGAGACCAGCCTCCATGTGATGTAACCAGATAAAACACCAGCGATATAGAAAATGAGGCACATGAGGCACCGCCTTTATTTAGGAGTTGGGACTTTCCAATGCTTCCCTTAGCGCACGCTCTACATAATGCTTAACAGCACTATTCATTACTGACGACGCCAACGGTTCATCAATAGTACACACCAAATCTCCATTGCCAGCGTATATTTTGAGGCTATTTACACCGTCAAGTTCGTCTGCGACAGATTCTAGAAACTCTGGAGTGATCCTGACTTCATATTTCCCACTGTCCCCGCCCCGCATAACAAAGGCAAGAGTGCGTAAAGTCTGAGCAGTTGACTCGTCTTCTTCGTTCATGAGAGTTCGTCAATCCTTTTCAACCAGTTGTGCACGGTGGTCTTGCTGACATCCATGTGTCGCATGGTAGTAGTAACGGCGCTACGAAAGGACATAATGCCCGCAGAGTGAAGCCAAATAAAAACTTGGAACTTTTCTTCACGAGTTACTGCATGGGGAAACAAAGTATTGGACTCATCCAACAATAGTTGCAGAGCGTCACCGAAAGAAGGGACTTGCTTTTCGTTGATGGTAATAGACAAAGAAGAACTCATCGGGCGATAATAGCACTTAAGGTGACTTTTTGTCAAGTTGAAATTAACAGCGTGTAGCCCAAGGTTTCCAGCCACACTTATTGCGTTCTTGGCTGTAGTTCCACATCGCCAGCCCCGCACGGAGGTTTACTTCGGGAATGAACAAGTCCTCGCAAGTATTGAGGATTCCCTTGGCTTGAAGCCAACCACTTGGATTGTATTTATTCTTCTTACACCAATAGCCATTGATTTGAATGAGCCCACGACTTCCGCCATTGGGGTCAGTCTTATTGAAAGACATCGTGTTACAACGCGATTCACGGTGCATGACGAAACTCAACTTCTTCCATTGCGCTTCAGTCCAACCGACGGAAATAGCCAAGTCGTGATACTCCCCACACTTGCCATACATTAGGCGGGCTAGTTCGGTCCAGTTGACGCCCGAAAGGTCAATGGGGTCAGTCGTATTGGTGGGGTTAATGGCTTTTGCCTTATCGGACTCAATCCCACAGGTTGATATGGCTATGACCAAGATAGTGAGGAATACGCCAATGACTAGTCTTCTTGCAGTTTTCATTGTTCCTCTTCTCATTTGCACGAACGCGACCAAGGCTTAAAGCCACAGTAGCCATGGTCGTCATACCATCTGTACATTTCCCAAGCCCAAGCGAAGTTATAACGAGGGTCGTTGACTACTCGCCAATCACCATACTTTGCTTCAATGTCATCAAGCCAAATTTGGTTGATTTGGAGTGGACCTCGGTCATGCCCATTCCATTGTGGGTGACCTTCAATCACGTTCTGACAACGGGACTCAGCCCACACTTCACGGAGGAGTTCGGGCAGGAGTTCCCAAGGCCAGCCAGCATCAAGGGCTGTCTGAGTCCATTCTTGACAGGGGACATCAGTGGGTAGGGTCGGCACAGAGAAGCCTTCAGGGAGCGTCACTACAACGACTGTAGTGACTGGAACAACGGTTGTCGGCGGTGTCGTTGTTGAGACGGCAGGGGCGACAGTCGTCGTTGCTGGTATCACGCTTTGTTCTTCCTTTCCTTGGGCACTAACTCCTACTGCGATGGCGAGGACGATAGCGGGTATTGAAAATAGAAGCCTGAGCGGATGTTTCATGTGTCTCCAGTGTTCGGCGGATACGGCTGGAGACTGTGTCTCCGTATGGCGAACTTAGCAGGTGCGCCAATCAAATATTACCATTTGATTACGAAATGTCAAGTCGGTTCTACCTGATTCTACAAAATTATGTCTTTGACCAGGGGTTCTGCGATTTTAGAATTTATGAAATTTCTTGCGTCAGTCATCTGACAGCGCAATGTGAACGAGTTATCGTCGCCAATTTCCTCTACTTTAATGTTGAGACTTTCCAGTACCCAGTCAGCAAAATCTTCTGCCTGAACATCTGCTTCTTCAACTTCCGAGGGAGTCCAATCCCCAGGATCGTTCATGTCAAGGAACAATTCTTTAATGTGTCCGATAAGGGCGAGTCGTACTTCATGTTCTGTTTTCATCTCACCATATTATCATACTAATCAAAACTTGTCAACCTAAAAGAAAAATAAAAAAATCCTCATTTAGACTTGCACCACTTAATCAGACATGATAATTTCATCACCGATGGGGCACAGCCCCGAACACGAGGAGAAAACAAACATGAGCCAATCACAATCAACAATGATTGGGAACGTCACATCCGACCCAGAACTCAAGTATCTGGCAAACGGACAAGCAAAACTGACATTCTCAATCGCCGTCAATCACTACTGGACAGACCAAGCAGGCGAAAAGCAGGAAAAGGCTTCCTTCTTCAATGTCATCGCATGGCGCTACACAGCAGAAGACGCAGCAAGCATCCTTGAAAAGGGAGTCGGAGTAATCGTCACTGGTCGCCTTGAACAGCGTTCATGGGAAGCAGAAGACGGCACCAAGCGTTCAGCCATTGAACTCGTCGCTGACACCATCGGCATTCAGGCTCGCTCAATTGAATCATTTGAACGTAAGCGTCGCAGTGCAGAAGGCGGGACTCCCGCAAAGAAAGCAACCGCACCACGAACTGCAGTCGCACAAACGATCACCGACAATGAGGAGCCATTCTGATGGACAACAAAAGAGGTAAGGGACGCCCCCGTCTCATTGACAACGAGGACTCACGCCGAGTGACCCTAACATTTCCAGAGTCATTAGTTCAGAAACTCGCAAGCGAAGCAAAGTCACGAGACATTTCTTTCGCAGCACTCATTCGCGAAAAAGTTTCCGCTTGACAAAACCGTCAATAAGTGTTACCATGAGAGTACGCTTGACAAAAGAACTACCGCCACATACCTGCGGTATACGAAAGACTTATTAGTCCACAAACAAGTGAACCAATTACGGAAAGTCTTTCGGCAAGAAGCCCGCCCCACAAGGGCGGGCTTTTTGTTATATCCACCACTTGTTGTTCGCATTGTTCTATGATCTTCACCTATGGGGAAACGCCAAGCACCAAAGAAGTTGATTAAAGAAATTAAAAAGACTGGCGGATGGGGAACAACAAAGTATGAACACGTACTTGAATGCGGTCACTCAGAAATTCTTCCTCGTGCATCACGCGCAATAAAAATTGCATGCAGTTGGTGTGTCAAAGCGCAAGAAAAGAATGATGAATTGAAAATTCTTTCACTTCCTAGCCCCGAGATACTTGACTTCGATGAATCAATGAGCCAACATGAAATAGAACTTGCAAAAGTAAAAGCATCACTCGCGTCAGTTTTCGGAATACCACTTGAAGCGATACAACTCAACTCAAGTGACGTGACAGGCAATTTACAAATCGGGTCAGCATACGTATTTCTTTCTGCAAGAGATGTGCGACGCATGACAAATGGATGGGGGAACTAATGGGAAGCGTTGCAACAACACCGCCGAGTAACGGGGCTTGTGTGGGAAAGCCGGTAGACATGTGGTTTCCAAACCTCAATGTTTACGAAGCAAGCCTAGAAGAAATTCGTATGGGACGAAAAAACATGAAAGAAGCATTGCAGATATGTTCAACATGCGATGTTCGTGTTCAATGTTTGGAATACGCACTCTCATGGGAACGACACGGAATATGGGGTGGGACTTCCGAGTCCGAAAGAGAATCAATGCGAAGGAAAAACAACATTCCTTTTCTTCGTCCGTCAATTCAAGAGTTGGGTTTAGGTTTCAATCGTGCAACAACACACTGAAGAATTCATCAGCCGTTTAAGCGGAGTAAAAGAAACAAGTTCAGGATGGGACGCTCGTTGCCCATGTCGCAATGACGACAACAATCCATCAATGAGTGTAAGCGAGTCAGGCGACGGATCAATTCTTGTCTACTGCCACCGGGGCTTGGGATGTGGAGCGAAAGAAATTTGTGAAGCAGTTGGTTTAACTCTCACAGACTTAATGTCTCCTGATCGTCGTGCGCAGTCGTATGAAAAGTTTCTTGAAGACCGCCCGAAGAAAGAAACAAAAGTCAAACCACCTTTGAAGATCAAACCTAAATCAAAGTTGACATTGACGAACGAGTACAACTACACCGATGAGAACGGTGACTTGTTGTTTCAGAAACTACGGTTCGTTAATGAAGATGGGCGTAAAGAGTTTCGTCAACGTAAACCCGATGGCGCAGGAGGATACTTATATGCACTTGGTGATACACCAAAGGTTCTTTACAATCTTCCTGCAGTCCTTGAAGCAAAGAAAAAAGGCAAGACCGTATGGGTTGTAGAGGGAGAGAAGGACGCAGACACTCTCAATGCCTTAGGAGATGTAGCCACAACGATGCCTGGCGGGGCTGGAAAATGGCTACAAATCCATACAGACGCTCTTGCGGGGGCAACGGTAGACATCATCGCCGATAATGACGAAGTTGGTCGCAAGCATGCTGTAGCAGTAAAGAAAGCACTTGCTGAAGTTGGTTGCGATGTTCAAGCATGGGTGTGCCCTAGAGAAAAAGACATCACAGACTTTCTTCTTGCAGGTGGGGACACGATGGAGTTGGAAGTTCTCGTACCTGAAGATATTGACAACATTCCTTTAGAAGAAAATGTTGACGCCGAGTACGAAGAAGAAGTTGAGCCACCACAAACAACAGACGAAGTGGACGAACGACCTTTAACAAAAACAGAAGAGACTGTTGAGCGTTTGCGTACTCTTCTTACTAAAGAGGGGATGTCTGCTAACGCAATCATTAATCGTGCGGGTCTTTTGATCTCTTCTGCTGGTTCTGATGCCCCGCTGAATCCTGGTCGCATGGTTGACTGGCAGTCTTTTATCAATGAAGCAAGTGACGACGCTTACGATTGGGTGATCCCAAATCTCTTGGAGCGTAGAGAGCGAGTTATTGTTGTCGCTGCCGAAGGTGTCGGCAAGACGATGCTTGCTCGTCAGGTGGCGATCTTGACCTCTCTTGGTGTTCAGCCGTTTACTTTCCAAAGAATGAATCCGATTAGGACTTTAACGATTGACCTTGAGAACCCTGAGAGAATTATCCGTCGTTCATCACGGAGCATATTCGGGGCTGCGTTGTCATATGGCTATGCGAAGAAGTCTTTGGCTCAAATAGTTATCAAGCCAGACGGTCTGAATCTTCTTTCGCCCACTGATCGGCTTTTACTTGAGTCATATATTGATAAGGCGAAACCAGAACTTTTGATCATGGGTCCTTTGTATAAGTCGTTTATTGATCCAGGTAATAGAACTTCAGAAGCCGTCGCTATTGAGGTCGTTAAGTACCTTGATACTTTGCGTTCTGTTTATGGTTGTGCCCTATGGTTGGAGCATCACGCCCCTCTTGGGGAGTCTCAGACGTCCCGTAACCTGCGTCCGTTTGGTTCTGCTGTTTGGTCTCGTTGGCCAGAATTTGGTATATCTTTACAGCAAGACCCTACTTCTATGGGAGAATATGTCTATGATGTCAAGCATTTCCGTGGAGAGCGAGATGAGAGACATTGGCCTCTAAAAATGAAGCGAGGAGTAAAGTTTCCTTTTGAGACTTTGACCTTTAAAGAACCGTTAAGGTAGGTGCCCTCATGAGTGAAGGCGGAAAAGTGATGACAAGAGAGTTTCTCGCTGAGAGGGACTCACGTATTTTTAAGATGCGTCAGGCTGGTGTCGCTACTTCTGATATCGCTAAAAGGTTTGGCGTTAGTGTTAGTGTAGTACAAAAGGCTATTCAGCGTCAACTAGAAAAACTAAACCGTGAAACTTTAATGGCTTACCCAGAAGTTTTGCGACTAGAACTAGAACGCCTAGACGCATTGCAGTCAGCACTTTGGCCCATGACTCAACACCGCAAGATCAGAACCGACGATGGAACCGAAATACAGGTAGAGCCAGACATGAAAGCCATCCAGACCGTCCTCTCCATCATGAAGCAACGCTCACAACTGCTTGGCATGGAACAAAACAATGTCAGCATTCAAATGGATGTCACCCAAAGGGACGCCATCAAGTCCACCATTGTCGGCGAAAGCGAAGCAAAGCCACTTAGCCTCTTCAACCCAGAAGCAGAAGCACGGGGCTTGTTGGAGGTTATGGGGCGCTCAGGCGTTATCTCACAAGAAATGATTGACCAACTGCTCGGCGAAACAACAGTTGCAGGTCCCATAGAGGTATTTGCGCTAGAGTCAGGTGAGGAGGCAGACGCAACATGAGTGAAGAAAACAATATTCAGGCAGCAGTAGACAAACTTGCAGAAACCATGGATACGACTATCAGTGCAGGTATTAGTGACGACGACGGCCCCGCTGTTGCACAAATCATCGTGCGAGCAAACTTCAACGACCGTGAACGATGGAAGGTCGCGGCTAATAAAGAGGGGAAGAGCCTCGCTCAGTTCATTCGTGATGTGATCAATGAACGAGTAACCGACATCTTGGACTGCTCACATCCTATCAATATGCGTCGCTACTATCCGTGGGCAGAGTTCTGCTTACGATGTAACGGCAGACTTAGAGGCTAGAACTACGAATTTTGCGTAGTTTGATTCTGCGATTCGCAGGACTGAGTTTCATTGCTTCTATTTCAGCGAGTTGTCTTTTGAGATTGGCGATGGCAATGCTTCCATTGCGTCGCTTCGCTACGCTTGTTGCTCCCCAAATGCCATGTTTCTCGTTATTGCCAATGGCATATTGGAGACACTCTAAAGAAACAGGACAAGCAAGACATATTTGTTTGATGTGCTTTGTCGCTGCGCCTGGCTCGGGATAGAAAATTTCGGGGTCTAAGCCTTTGCAAGCCGCTTGACTTACCCATTCGGCACGATGACCGACGAGGGCAGTGATGATGTCTGTTTCCATACATTCATTCTACCGCTCGTCAGCCACAATGTCAAGTTTTTATTGTTATTTTATTGGGCAGGCTCCTGTAGCGCAGTCATCCAACTCAACTAAGCCGTCAAACGCTGGGCGATGCAACGGGACTGAGAAGTCGATCTTGTTCAAAGTCTTCTCGTATGTTTCCTTGGTGCATTCCTCGTAAGGGGGGAGCGGGAAGTTGTGATCGGTATGAAGAAGGAAAGAAACTGACTTCACTGAATCATCGTAGTTCTTTGACAACCACTCTTTGATTTCAGAAAGTTCTTCCTTTCGGTAGTACACAGTTACAGACACGGCGTTGTCTGCCCACTCCGTCTGCATCTTCTTCACCCATTCCAACTGAGCAACAGCAGTCATATCCTTAGCAAGAACAGAACCTTCAGGTGATTCGCACGGGAACTCAACAACAAAACGAGTGTGATCTTCTCTGCCATCAATACCGACGTCGTACTGCACCTTGTAGCCCCGCTTGCGACACGCATCAACCAACGGGTCGGAAGAACCGAAACGAACACGGCGAATGTAGTAGCGAGCGAATGCTGGGTGAATACCAGGCGTTACACCAGGAAGAAGCGAAAGAGTCCCTGAAGGCTGAACAGTTGTCAAACGAACAGAAACAGGAAGCCCATTGTCCTTTGAATAAACAGCATCAAGACTTTCCAACGCTACATAAGCGTCAGAGAGCCAAGCAATCTTTTCTGCGGGGCACTGGAGGATTCCTGTGACCGACTGACCGAGGCGAGCATTCTTCTGAACAATCTTCGTTGTCTTCTCATATGGATAGTTCATACGAGTGATTTGCTTCTGTGTCTTATACAAAAGGTACGAGATGTCGGTGAACTGTTCAAGTGAGTCAATGTTTGGAAGGAAAATCGTTGCAAGGTTGCATGACTCTCCGTCACCAAGGGCGATCTCTGCACAAGGGTTGTAGCCCTCAATAGTGCTGTCTGGCTTGCTAGCCCCGAGTCTGCCTACCTTGCGGGCAAGTTTGCGGTTGACTAAACCATAAGGTTCGCCAGTTCCGTCGTAACCTTTCCAAAGTTCTGAAGCGATCTCGTCGTAACCATCTGCGTAAATACTGTTGTTGCTGTTTGCTCTCCAAGCGGGAACATTACCTGAACCCCAGTTCTTTGCACGAAGGAACAAAACATCGTCAGGGTCACCAATGGCAATCTGTGCTGAACGGCGTGATGAACCAGAAACAACGATACGACCAATGATGTTGCAAATGTCTAGGACATCAATGGAACGAAGTTTTTTGCCAACACGGTTCTCTAAAACTTTGCTGATGTCTGAGATGCCATCAATGAGTGCGCCTGGACCTGATGCTGTTCCACCGAACTTCTTTAACGGGGCTCCGTACTCGCGGACGAGGATCGTTGAGTAGGTGAATGAACGACCTGTTTCAAAGTATGACTTCAAAACTGAATGAAGTAGGCGACGCCATCCTTGACGACTGTCGGGGACGATGATATCTGCATCGTTGGTTCGCTCGTGAGTGATGGCAACTCCACCCTTGACTTTGGGTAGATCGTGAATCTTTGAGCGTTCAACCGAGAAACCAACTCCACCACCAAGCATGAGGTAATCAAAGAGAAGTTCAAAGTCTTCAATCTTTTCAATGTTGGTGAAGTAGCAGTTGTTGAGGCTTGTGCCTGAGAACTCTTGTGTGAGTGTTGTTCCGAGTTGCCATAGTGAGCGACCCGAGAATGAGCAACGAAGGTTGAACATGTGGTCAAAGAGGCGTTCTGCTTCTTCTTGCGTGTAGTCAACTCCGATTTCAATAGCCCCGTTGATGATGCGTTGCAGCGTGTCGGGGAGTGTTTCAGTGTCTCCGTTTTCTTTCTTGCGACTGTATGTGCGTAGGAAAACGATTTCTCCCATTCCGTTGAAGCCCCATGGGGGTGTGATGGATTGGTACTTTTGTTTGTGTTCGTCTGTGATTCTTGCCATGATTTTTCCTTGGTTCGTTTTGGGTAGAAGTAAGATTGTACTTCAGGAAAAAATACGGAAAGTGTCTACTTTAGACCTAATCTTTTTGCTTCGCTTAGCGTGATTTTGTCCCCACGCTTGTATATCAGAACGCGAGCCTTGGTGTATGGCGTTATTTGTCTTTCTTCCCAAATTTCTTCTTCAACATAGTGAAGCGGGACTTCGTTGCCTTGTAGGTCTGTTTCAAAGCCGATGATTCTTGCTGGTCCGTCTGTTTCGGATGCGGCGCAGTCTCCTGTGGGGTGTCCGCATACAGGGCAGGGTTGCCGATCTGCGGGGAGCATGCGAATGCCATCTATTCCGTAACTGTTGCCGAAGGAACTGAATGACGAATTATAAAAGACCATGGGGCTAGTATCTCACAACTTTGTTGTTAGCGACTACGCCCCTGTCCGCGGTAAGCCTTTTTGTAGTTCTTTGAACTCTTGAGTCTTGCGGAGCCCCGTTTCGCATGGATGCCTTTGCGTTGGGGTGGGTTCTCCACGATGTGAACAGTCGTGGGAGATGATTTGGATTTTGAGGGTGCTTTTGCCATAGCCAATATTAGCGTATCTGGGCTAGGCTAGTCTGTCAAGTTTTTGAGCGACTACTTGCGATCTATATGCTTCAGCCAGAGTTCTAGCCCAATAATACTGCCTGCGGAGAATATTGCTCCAATGAGAAAATCAATCATGTTCTTATTTTAGCATTTCGCAAACCCACGCTGGTTTGCTGGTTGGGTCGTATACGAACCTCTCGTATTTCTGCCAATCACCAATAAACAATCTCCATTGCGACCCTTCGCTTGTGACGGCATAGATTTTGTTCTTCCCGTC
>Ga0247723_1001237_pt1 | contig 15337 bp, 14 predicted proteins | sample MSEWelMarce5H_FC_FD_189079 | JGI IMG/M metagenome (GOLD analysis project Ga0247723, IMG submission 189079) | Subsurface sediment microbial communities from gas well in West Virginia, United States - MSEEL Well Study Marcellus 5H_FC | ecosystem: Environmental > Terrestrial > Deep subsurface >...
TTTTCTAGGGCTTTAGCGATAAGTTTATCTGCTAGCACAACTGTTTCTTCGGGTACCGGCAAAATCCGCATTGAGAACGGGGAAGTGGTTTGGAAGACGACAAAAATAAAGTTGGGCCTTTCGGTTAACCCTAATACTTTTTGAACCCCTCTTGTGTACCAAGCCGATTGTGTTGCCCACCCATAGTCTACTGCCGTGCGCAATATCGAACGTTCGTCTAAAGGCCCGCGAGCGGTCTTAATATCGAAAAGAATGTTGTACTTGACGTGGGCCTTATCAACTAAAGCTTTGGCTCTTACATCGCCTTCGTTCCAAAAATAGGCGACCTCGCTCCCGCCAGGTTCAGCAAACGGGTTGAAGTTGAGTAATTCTGCCAACCGGTGGGTTTGCCGTAGCATCTCTTTCAACACGGCAACCTTGTCGGGCTTCAAGAAAATCAACTCCTCTTGTTTAATTGCCCTGGCTTCCGACAAACTACGTTTTAACTCTTTGCCTTCCTTTGTTGCAAACGAGATATCTTCGTTTAGTTCAACAACATATTTCGCATACCGCTCTGGCTGCAATAAACGCATATGGAAGGCGCTGCCGAAGTCCGTGCTGTCATTACCTACAAACGGAAACCGAACGCTAGCATCGTATGCCGCAGGGCTTTCTGAGAGGGCTTTAATAGCTCCACTGCCTAGGCCTGGGTCGGCATGGTAAACCGCTTCGTCGAAGTTAAGAAATTGGCCTAGGGGAATTCGTTTATCCATCTTTCAAAACCAACCTGAAAACTGTTTTGTTGCTTTGCAAATGGCATACAGAATGGAGCTAGATCCGATGGTCGCCCTGCAAAACATCTATGTAGTGAGCGGAAAACCAGGGTTGAGCGCGCAGTTAGTAATTAGTCTGATTAACCGCTCAGGAAAACTAAAAGGCCCCGTTAAATTCAAAACACAAGGCCAAGGCGAGACGCTTGCAGTAACAGCCTACGGTACTTTACAAGATGGCGACGAAGTTTCGTTTACCGTTCCCTGGAGCATGGTTGTTGCAGAAGGCTGGCAAAAAAATCCTAAATACAAAACGATGCCAGAAGTAATGATGCGTTACCGCGCTGCGACATTCCTTGCTCGTTTCACGTTCCCAGAAGTAATAATCGGCATGCACACCGTTGAAGAAATAGAGGACGTTAACGCTGCTAAAACTAGTGTTGTTGCAAGCCCTGTAAAAAATCCTATTATTGAGCAACTTGTAGCCAAGGTTAATTCTGAAGAATAAAGGGAAAGCCAGTATGGTCGACGCTTTTTTAACAACAATAGTTTTGTTTGTTTTATACGTAATTTGTATGCGTTTAATTAACGATAGTATTGTAGACAAAAATTGCCATTTCAAACAAATAAAACAATTTAAAAGCGCTCAATCTGCTATAGCGAAGGGTATCAAAAATGGCAGAAAATGATATTCCCATAGGCGCAGAGCTGAAAGAGTTTTACGGTTCGCCAATTAAACACACTCGCGTTTATTCGTATAGAAATAAAAACTACGTAGCGTTTACCGACAACGAAAAGTTTGAAAGTTATTTGATTAGTAACGCACCCGCTAAAATTGTAGAAAAACTAGAAAAAGAACGTGTTATGCAAGCAATACTTAATCGGAAACAAAAGGCATACTGGGACAATAAATAAATGAATTACTTAATTTTTTTATTAATGCTGATAGCGTTAATCGCAACAGCACTTTGCATCGGACAATTTATAGGGTTATCTAATAAGCGCTGTTACTCAAAAGAGAGTGATATGCAGCAAGGAAGATTGCGCTTAGATGATTGCAGCGATATAGAATGCCATAAAAAAGGTTGTTGCAAATATGAGCCCTCAAGCAGAAGTAAAGTTTAATTTCGAGTTACCTCAAGATAAAACAGAAATGGATTTAATTTTAAACGCTCAAAACATGTATAGCGCTATTGATGATATTAACCGCGAGTTGTTTAGACCTTTTTTTAAACACGGCTACAATTGCTCTAAAATAAGCGAAGCTATCGAGGTTAAAGATTTCGAAGCTTTTATGGAAGGGTTGCATAAAAAGTTTCTTTCGATATTAAACGAGTACGATATCGAAATTTAAAGTTTAAAGTACAACATCATAAGCGCATTAGCTAAATCAATTAATTCGGCTTTAGCTCGTCTGTCGTCTCTTTTGCATGACCATAGCTCTGCAGCAAATTCCTCAAACTCTTCAACGTATTTTAAAATAGCTTCGTGCGTACTGATTTTATTTAGATCGCTTTCTTTCAACGAGTTTTTTTCGTTGTTTAGAACTCGCTCCATTTCGTACATAAATATATTTAATTCTCGTTTAAATCTCATTTAGCAAATTCCAATAAAAACTTAAGCAATAGTTTAAGAGGCAGCTCTATATAATCGGGTATTAATATCGCTAACATTGTTACCGCTGTTAGCAAAGTGCCGCTAATTATTTTAACCGTCGACTTCCACTTAGGTTTAGGCTCGACAGGTTGAGGTTTTTCTTTTGGCTGAGGAATTAAGGGAGGATTAACTACAACCGGCACACTCGGAACAGAGGGAACCGAGGGCTTGGCTTTCGCCTCGCCGTCGGGAATTGGAAGGGTAGGAGATTCTTGAACTGGAATCGAAACAGGATCGGGAAGTCTAGGTAAAATAACCGGCGTAGGCACTTGGCCCGCACCGGCTAACTTTTGCGAGAAGCGAACAAACTTAAGGTAGCACAGGTGTGCCTCCTTTAGAATGTTTGGCGTCAAGCCTTCGACTAATTCCAAGCTGCCCGCCTGAGTTGCAATTTTAATAAAGTCTGCTAGCGCGTGTTCGTAACTAAAATATTCCACGTCACGGTTAAACAAATTAAAATTAGGTTCTAGTAATTGTTTCCCTTGCAACGCAACAACAAGAGCACCTAAATAAAACGGATTAACAACCAACCCACGTACCGATTTTTCTAATACTCCGCCTAACAACGGCGCTTTAACTCCCACCTCTTTTGCAAGAAATAAATTAAATCGCTGCGCTGTACAAAACGCTGGAGCACTAGAAAAAAGTAATTGCGAGCTAGGTTGTTCCATTTGTTTTATCCTTTTTTCAAGTCTTCAAGAGCAATTGCTGAATTTGCCCACATGCGAACTAATCTTGCGCATTTCAATGCTTCTTTACGGTCTTCGCATTTTGGGCAATTATCAAAAATAACTTTCATTAATTCAGATATAGAATCACGTATTGCTGCGTATTTTGGCTCCTTGGTTACGCAATTATGATATTTATTTAATTCAATAATAGCTTCTTCACTAGAAATATCATTTAAATAATCTGAGATATGTTCCATTCGTTTTATCCTTTTGTTATTTGAGCAAGAGAACGATTTACTGTCATGGTTTGTTTCCTTTAGTAATTAGTTGTTAGGCTATGCGGACGGCGCTGATGTCGTAACCAAAAGTATAAGTTGAACCCGCCGGATTATTGGCACGTATAGTAGCATAATAATTTTTTGTAGCGTCTACTACAAAATATGCCGTCATGCGAGCCTCAAGAGCACTACTAGTATTGCCAGTATCTATTAGATTGATGCTAGTAGTCATGCCGGTTGAATCACTAATAGGCGCGCTATCAATCGTTGTTGTTATACCGTAAGTGACATTTGTAGGGGCTATAGTGCCTACTGATGCGCGTATTGAAATTAAATAAACACCTGGTGTCAAATTTATTCCTGTTCCTGTTTTCCAAGCGCCGTTAGATTGATTAGATAGGTTAGAGGAAACGCTGGCTACGTAACTACCCACCTTCCCCGCACTAGGTGCAACGCCGTCTGTGCGTCCGGTTATCTCTACTCCACCAGTTGAGGATGCTTTTATTACTTCGACAGCACTACTGTCAGCAGCGCGTGTGTAAAACCTCAGGGTGCTGGCAAAATCTCCCGACGTTGAGTTATTTTTTGAGGCGCGTATAGCACCAAGTACGGCAGGCGCTGCAGCCGTTACAGCTTGACCATGCAATGCAATACCGCCTCCGATTCCAGTAGCTAAAGTTCGCGTGTCGAGAATAGAAAAATGTAAATTATCAGGAACATTACCGACCAGATTACCGTCAGACTGTACACTATGTCGTTCAGTAAGACCTGAAGACGTGCCTGCGGTCATACCTCCCGAAGAACTAATAGCTAGTTTAGTTGTTCCGTTAGTCTCAATATTAACAGGCTGAGCGTCATTAGTACCAATAGTTAGCGCACCCCCAAAACTGTTACCTCCATTTACGATAGCGTTTGCTGTCGTAGCTGAGGGGGAGTGAGAGGTCCAGCCGGTGATGGGGAGGGTCACGTTTAGTGACATGTTGTCACCGGCACCGATAGCGAGAGGGTTAGAGGCGCTAACAGCGTTACCTGTTGAGACGAATAATTCGATTGAGGTGCCGTTAAACAGCACGCCCCCGCCAAACACGGCAATACCATCATCGAGAATATTCCAATTTCCTACGGGAATTACTGTCGCTGTGGTGTTAGGAAATTTTGTAGTGTCGACCGTAAGGCCTAAGCCATTTAATAACTGTGCTTGCGAGAAAGATGCCAATGCGGCATTTGTCGCAGCCGGAAAGGCTATATCGACCATTAATTCGATATTATCGACAACTCTACGCCATTTGCCTGTATAAACAGGAGTGCCAGTTGTATAAGGCCCAGTAGGTGTATAGCTGGCCCACTCTGTCACTACAGGAACACTCACCGTCAGCGGTGCCAACCTCTCACTAAATTTCGCCATACTCACTTATCCTTTCAATACTTGTTTGTTCGAGGTACGTCCGTCTTCGCCGGACCGCTGTTCTGAGGACTGTCTCGTAAGAGACGTTACGAGCTTGCCGAGTATAGCCATTTTGTTACTCTCCTTGTAAATTTACTTGTTGCTGTAATGCAGTTAATTGTGATTTTGTATCATCTAGTTCTTGCTTAAGCTCCTGTATTGCTTTGACTAGCCGAGCACTTGTCTTGTCCCATCCGGTAATAGTTAGCATCCCGGTGTCCTCTTCAGCACCGATTGCGTCAGGATACACTTGCTGCATTTCTTGTGCTATAAAGCCTACCTGGTGCCCGCCTGAGATATAATCAAATTCCACAGGTCGGAGCGACAGGATGTTTGCTAATTGGGCAGGCAAATTCTCAATGTTTTCTTTTAATCTGCTATCAGAGAATGTACCGAAAGCAGCAGCTCCAGCGCCGTTAGCATTAATCTGGCCAGAACCCGTGACACCATTATTGATAGTAAAAACTACTAACCTATGACTGGTTGTACTATCTGCAGACCCCTTGATAAATTCTGTAGCAGCAGAACCGGTATTTGTTGCTCTATTAAAAATTTGCAGTCCTGCACCGCCGCCTGTAGAGGCGTTATACCCATCAATTTTATGTAACACAGAGGAACCTGGGGAGTTAGGCCCAATCGTCCAAGCACCTGCCGACGTGGCAGACAAAATAGTAGTCGCAGCAGTTGTTGTAGAATCCGCTGCTTTATTCATTTGAATAAAAAAACTATCAACGTCGGAGGTTCGGTTAAGCCAAACAATTTGACCCCCTGTTAAGCCTGAAACACGAGTTGGTTGGTTACCCGCTGCACTGTAGCTATTACTACCAATCCGTATAGTCCCGTTTAAGTCTGTAGCAGATGAGGGGGTTGATGCAAAAATGCTTTTGTTCGTAGTGTGGAATGTCGTGTAAGGAGTATCGCTAGCAGCGCCGAGCGTTACAGCTCCTGCACTCGAAATAGCTAACTTAGTCGTGCCGTTGGTCTCTAAATTCAAACCGAAAGCATCGTTTGTACCGATAGTAATATCAGCGCCTAAACTTTGTCCGCCGTTTATAATTGCGGTATTTACCGACCCAGGACTAGGGGCCTGAACAACCCAGCGTGTGTTGACGCTGTCCCAAGTTAATTGAACCCAACCGCCGCTAACATCCATTATCAATTCTTCGCCATCGGGTAGCCCATCAATTTTTTGTGAGCCGTTGGGGTCGATAATTAAATTATTTGTGCCCCATGTTTCTTTAGCATCAAGAAAACTAATCGACGCTTTAGGCGCACCAGCAGGTAAAGTAATCGTTACCGCTCCTGCACTTGTGTCGACTAAATAAGCTTTGTTAGCCACGGCAGTAATACTACTATTAACCTCTACAGGATCTAAACCGCCCCCGCCACTGCCACCTACAATTCGCCATCGAGTGCTTGCTGTATCGTAGATAAGCAAAAGATTGCTTGCGTCAGCTAACGTTAAATCGCTACCAGTTCCAGTAACAACACGGTTAGTCGCGGTGGCTCCTGCGTTCTCATTTAAAATACTGATAGAAACGCCTGTTAAATTACTAACAACCATCAAGCGATTTTCAGAAGGCGAAGGTGCAGTCAAACCAGCTAAGGAAACCAGAGTACCGGCGGCGGTTAACCTTTTATAGCTTGTCGTAGCGGCTGCTGCTGTTACAGCCGTGCCAGAAATTGTATCGTTATGAGCAACGGTCGAGAGCTGCTCAATAATAATATCTATGTTCGGGTCTAAATCTTCTTTTCGAATTCTGCGAATCGGCTCAACATAAACTTGTATAGTTAGGCTGCTCCCAGAAATGTTAGTTACCTGGATTTCGTTAACACTTATTTGTGTAATCGTTATAGTTGTGGCTGCTTGTATTTCACTTAATTCGAAACCAGACGTGTAAACTCGAACACGCAGGTTAGCCAAACTCAAACTAAAGTTATGTTCCATGTTATAGGTGCCAGAAGCAATCAACGTTTGCGAACCGCTCCAGCGGCCTAACAAGTTGTTACTAATTTTTGCAATACCATTCGTAACCTCAGCGTGCAAAGGCGCCCCTGCGGGTGAACCTAAGTCTGGCCAAGCAATAACCCCTCGACCGTAATTACTCGTAGTCATTCTTGTCTCCCTTGAGGATATTTATTAATTAATTGAGGTGAGAACGGGCTGATAGCCACCTGCCCACTCTCGTAACAAGCAACACGCTCGGTTTCGGTTAATAATGTTAACCCGCAAATGCGAGCTTTGACTCCACCGAACGTTAAAAGCCTGCCTGTGTAAACCCACTCGAAACCAAACAGCTCCGGCCCTGGGCACTCTGCTATTACTTTTTTGTTTCTGTTTTTATCCATTGCAATAACTTGAGCCCTTAACATATCTGTCGACTTCTGCCGCCAGGCTTGCATGCTCTCGTCTTTCACGTCGCAATTCCAACCGCCCGTTTTAGTGAGGCCGTTTAAATATTCCAGTTTCCAGCAAAAAGAATAGCCGCCAGGGGCGGGCTGCAAAACTTGGTAACTGATTTTATTTTTATGTAACACGTCTGCATTACCTTTTTTAATTAAGCCAAGTGAGCATAACTAACCTGCAAAGCAACTTGGAAATAACCACCGTCAGGGAATGCTGTGCGCAAGTAAACGCGCATTCTGATTTTAGCGTAATCGCCTAGAACAGTGTCGTTGTTTTTACCAATCGAGCCGGCTACTGGAGTTGTGGCATCTACTTCAAGCGTATCATCTGCACTGTAAAGCATTGCATCAGCGCCGAGAGTAAAAGCGCTCGCTAAATCAATGCCGTCTGTGCCACCGTTACCAAAGATTTTTACGTTAGTTGAACGGGTACTAATGTCGAATTGGTTGGTTGTCGAAACGTCCCATTGCATGTCCATCCAAACGCCACCAGCTAAACCGTTACCGTTGTTTTTAGCCGATGCGCTTTCGTCTGAAGCTTGTCCTTCAGCAAGGATGCTAGAGTAGTCTGCGGCAGCCGTATTTGAACCACCGTAAGTAAAGCCTGTAGCAGTGTAGTTACTCAAAAAGAACTTCACTTCTGTAATGGGACTTTCTACTGCGTCGTGGTTCAAATAAGCGATTTGGGCACCTGTATTTAAACTCTGGTCGATAATCGGAGCATACTGACCGTTAACTACTTGGCCGAAGTCCACGCCCGTGCCGCCACCAATTAAAGCATCAGCGTAAACGTTTGCGCCTGCTGCACTTTTAGCGTCTTGAAAAAACAAAGTAACTGCCATTTTTTTAGCTCCTTTTAATTAAACTTCGAGAGAAATAACCGCGCTGCTACCGCCTACAATACCACTATACCCGGGATTCCAGCTACCATAAGGAACCATTTGAAAGCTCCACAACTTAACCGGAATTTTTAGGCTTTGAGGATCATAACCGATTTCACGAATTAAACACGGAACGCCTGCAATATTAGCACTACCAACGTCTATTTGTAGCAAAACAAAATCACTTATATCTTTTAAAAAACTACGCGGGGTTAAATTAACCGAAACAACTTCCCTATAAGCCGAAGCCAGTTTTAGTGTTTCGGTAAGCTGTGCAATAACGTCACCCTCTTTGTGCAGGTTAGGATAAAAAACCGCCTTGGTTGTAGCCTCACCAGCTTGATCAATAGCTGCTTGGTTGCGGTAGTAAGCTGTCGTGTAAGCGTTTTCGCCCTCATCTGGCAAAAAATTATAAACGCCCCGCCCTCGGTTAAAGTTGTTCCTGTCGTCAATAGCGGGGTTCAGTGAATCTTTCTCGCAATCCCAATTTCGTAACGTGAAAGTAGGCGCCGGGTTCCAAGCATCGAAATGAAGGGGAAACAGTTTTAATTGCAAATCCCTATCTATAAACAACTCAACGCGAACTTGTGAAAGTAAACTACGAACATAAACAAGCAAGTCTTGCTCTTCGTTAATATAGGCGCGTGTTTTAATATAATAAATTCCGCTCTCGTCCGGCACAACTTTATCAGCTAAAGTTATCCAACTTACGTCTAAATCACCGGGGTTCACTTCACCGTAAGTTTCTAGCAAGTCTTGCGCTATATAAACCGCATTACTCAGATAAGCGCCAAGGTTTTTTCCTTTAACCCTGCAAACAACTTTATCACTTACCTCGTACTTCCAATGCTCGCCATCAATTGCAAAGTCTGGGTGGTCTTGCATTAACTCAAAACTGTTTTTATCTACCGAAATATTCGTAACCCGACTTACTGGCACGCGGTACCTTTTATCGCTACGGATTATGTAAACGTTGGTTGCATCGAATTCGGTATTGGCATTTTCACTAATAACTAATTTTAAATTAGTTAACGTTGTGGCATTAGGCTTGCTAATTGTTGCCTCACCGTTTTCGGATGCATTTTCTCCACTTAAAATAAAACTGTTTGGGCTAATTGCCGTTACAGTTTTGTTACCCGCTGATAACCCTGCCGGTAAATCAGTACCGTCTAAATGCACGACGTCGCCGATTTGTAAACGATGGTTGACGTAAGTAAATACCGCTGGAGAGCCTGCGGTGACCTGAACGTTTAATTCTTCGCTATTAACGAAAATATTAGCGCCGTTAATCGGGATTGCAGGGACGCTAGCACTCCCAGGGGTCACGTCTATTGTCCAATCACCATAGATAATTGGAATCAGCGTGCCCCAAATATCGCTAGCAGCGTCGGGGTAAACCGTGTCTGAGAAAACAATGTTAGGAAATTTAGTACCAAATTGTTTTTCGAGGGAGTCTCGTGCTCTGATTTTAATCGATTTAACTGTTCGACCAAAACCACCTTCGCGCGTGATACGGCCCCTAAAAACTGTCGTGTAGGTAGAAGCCTGCTCACCTAGCCCGATTTTAATTGTTACATTTCTTCCAATCCACCCATTAAAGTTTTCACCGCCAGGTAAATATTGGTTAAATCGCCCGTCCACGTTACTTAACTCAAACTCTAACTCAGAAAATTCCACACTCTCACTTAACCAATCGCCAAGCGTGCGGGTTATCTGTGGGAACTGGGTTAACGCTTCATAAAAGTGTTCGCCAACATACTTGTTACGGTCGCTCGCGCGAATAATAGTTGTATCTGGGGCCTCAATCTCTATGATTGCCTCTAAACCTCCAGCCAAGTTGTCTTGTGAGTAGTCAAGTAAATTTTGGTCGAGAGTTGTTGCCGTCTCCCAAGGCTTTCTATCGCTTCCACTCATAGGCTTTCGTCCACCTTAATTTGCACGCTAACGTAATCATCACCCTTAGTATTGTGTGTTTCTTCGGGGATATCCTCTAGCTTACCAAAGACTGCAAAACGGCTTGTGCTTTGTGGGGTCGGTATCCAAAGCGCCTTGAGGATTGTGCCCGCCTCGTCAAACACCGCACGCAATTGCCTAAAGTTTGCCTTGCCGTAGTTTAAATCTTGGAACTCTAAACCGAGGTAACGTTTTTTGCCTCTATCGTTGCTGATATTGGTATGGCCTTCGGTGAACACTCTGTCCGCAAATTGTTTTTTGCCAAATCGCACCGTGTCTACAAAACACTCACCTTGGAAAATAATTGCTGAACCAAAAACAATTGTTCCGACTTGCAGGTAAGACGCACCACTATCGTTAATAATAAATCGGAAATATCGGTAAGGCGTGAGCGGTAAACTAGGCGCCAGCCAATACATGTTTTCGCGCTCGTTGGTTAGGTTTGCATACGGTACCCAGCTAATTCCGTCGGTAGACGCCTGCATTACGACGGTTGCACCGCCGGACAGGTTGTGGTTAAGCAGCGCCACAGTATCGACAAACACCCCAGAAGGGTTTTGCGTGTCGCAAGTTAACGTTGCACTCGTTCCAGGGGCTGAACGCCATGCTTGCTCAACAATATCTGTATTCAAATTGTTAACGTTAAAAGCATTTGTGGAACTGGGTGAAGTGCTGCTTGCAGTCCAGTTTGTGCCCGAGGTTCCACGACTTGGGAAGTCTAGCAAAATGCGCAAATTCGTAGTGTTATAAATTGCAACACGAACTTGCATGCCAACCGAATAAATACGCAATGCCTCAAACTGCAAACCGCTTGCAGGCGCCTCGTAAATTTTGCCTTGGAACTGTTCGCCGTAAGTTTCTGTTTCGTAAATTTTGCCTTGGAACTGTAGGCCGATTAAAGCGCTCTCGTAGCGTTTTCCTGCAAACTGAACACCGACTAAAGGCGCTTCAAATATCTTGCCTTGGAACTGCATTCCTACGCTATTATCGTCATAATCTTTGGCTAAAACCTGTAACCCATACTCTTTTAATTGTTGGCTAATAGCTTCAAATTGCGCACCGCCTGCTACACAAATACGAGGGGCCAGGTAGGGCCAATCCATTAAGTAGCCAAACTCTTCTAAATACCCAGGCCCGCATTGGTAATGAGGCCAACCTCTCGCGCCTATAAACTCAACACCTAAAGGATTATTTGTGGCAATAAAGCTTTGGAACTGCAAGCCAGCTTGTTGGGCTACTAAGCGTTTATATTCTGCCTGCAAAGCGATAGGGGCGGTTTCGTTAATTAGATTTTCACTCTGCAAACCGTTGTTGTTAGCAGTAGTGATTGCCGACAAGAATTGTAAACCGATATCGGTTTCTCGAAGTTGTTTCGCCTCTAATTGCAAGCCCTGTGCAGTAGTTTCGTTTATCAAGTTTTGTGCTTGCACACCAATTGCTGCTTGCTCTTCAACAACCGATTCTAATTGTAAGCCCGTTGCAGTTAATACAACGTTGTTTACTTCAAACTGGGCGCCAACTTTGTTTTGCTTAGTAATTAAAGCTTGGTATTGGACGCCTTCGCTATCGATAACATTTATTACTTGCTCGGCTTGTAAGCCCGTGTTGGTTTGAGCGTTTATTTTTTGGCTAAGAAACTGTGTTGCTACGGGCAACTCGTCTGTGATTAAACCTTGGAACTGCGCGCCTTGCGCCTGGGTTTCTTCGATTAAATATTCCGCTTGTAAACCCGCCGTGTTTTCGGCCCCAACAATCTGGCTTAGGAATTGCAACGCGGTCGTTTGCTGAACGTTAATTAACCCTTGAGTTTGCAAGCCTGCCAAATCTTGCTTCTGAATCTTTTGTTGTAATTGAAGGGCTGGATTAGCTTCAACGTTTACTATCTTAGCTCTGAATTGCAAGCCGTCCGCAATCGTGATGACGCCCTCTAAATAATCGCGCGTTAAATAATCATATTCTAAATAACCTAGCTCGTTTGTAACAACACTCATTAGGCGCGTACTCCTCTAGCCGAAAGTAAAAACTCACCGCGCAAACTCGCCTTGCGCATTTCTTCTTTGAGTGTAGGCATTAGCTTGCTCTTTATAAAGTCAGCGTCGATAGCTTGTGAGGTTTGAATATTGAGACTGATTTTAACGTCATTGTTTACGTTACCAGCGGAGCCTGCACCTCGGTTTAAGTTTGCTAACGTCGATTCGCCTAGGCTGTTTACTGCACTCTTTCTAACAACAAATTCGCCTGGGGTTAACAGCGCGCGCACACTATCGCTTGATCCTTGGCCAGGTACGATGCCGCCCTCGCTCATGCGTAACGTCGAGCGCATTCCGTCCAACATTGGGTTTTTTACAATCTTCTCTAAATTACCGAGTATTGTACTTTCAATATATTTTCGAGGATTCAAAGCCAGGTCTGTCAAACTAATACTTGAAACAAGGGTTTTTAAAGAGTTGTACAAGTCTAATATCCATTGAGGCGTTGCCACCTGCTGCGTGCTTGAAACTACGTTTTTAGCCGCGCCTAACAAACCGCTCGCATATTGCCCGACCTTTCCTTGACCGAGAATACCCGCCACTAATTTGCCGATCGCCGGGTCTTGCATCAACGAGCGTGGAATAACCGCCTCGCCTGGGCTGAGTAACGCGGGAACCGTGTCGTTAGCTAAACTGTCACCAAATACTTTTGGCTTGCCAGGAACCAAACCACCACTTGCAAAGTTTGCCCACGGGAAGTCCATGCCTAAAAAGGTTTCGACCTTGCCTTTACCTTTAGAATCAACTGCAAATACTTTTTGTAAGAGGTTATTAGGATTCAAATTGTTTAACAGCGAACCCATGCCACTGGTGACGTTTTCAAAGCCAGCCTTTAGGCCCTCCCAAATTTTGGTGCCGATACCTGCAAAAAAGTTTCCGGCGTTATCGAAGCCTGATTGAAGCCCTTCCCAGATACCTGAACCAAGGTTAACAAAAGCATACCAGCCCATTTCGGCTGCTAATTTTAAGCCGTCCCAAATCTTAGTGCCTATGCCTTTAATCCAGTTTATTGCTAATTCTGCGGCAAGAACAAAGCCATTCCATATTTTTGCGCCAATAGCTGTTACCCAATTGAAAGCAGCCTCTCCGGCAACAACTAAACCGTTCCAAATTTTCCGACCTAGTTCTGTTAAAAAGTTAAACGCCATTTCGCCAGCAAGCTTTAGACCATTCCAAATTTCTGCACCTAATTTTTGCAATACAGCAAAGCTTTTTTCAGCGCCCGTTACAAAGGCATTCCATATTGCAGTGCCGAGTGTGGCCATATCGTCGCCAAACTGTTCTACACCTGAAACAAAACCCGCCCAAATCTGAGCGCCTACACCTTTAATCCATTCCCAAAAGCGTTTAACTGCCGAAACAATCTCATCCCAAATTGTCTTACCGATTTTCTTTGCTTCTGCAATTAAATCTTTCGCTTGAGCGAGCGGATCTTTTAAAGTGTCTTCGCCAATCCCAAACAATTGCTCAGAAGACCCTGTCAACTTTTTGAGCCCGTCGCTAAAGCCTACGGCAACCATTTCGCCTGCACCTTTAAACATCGATTCGCCTGTAAAAATCGATTTAAAAGCGTCAATCATGTCTCTCGTTGCTTGTTCCATGCTCTTAACAAAAATGGGACCAAAGTTTTTAAACATTTTTCCAAAACTACCAAAGGCTTTTTTCAGTCCCTGCACAATCCCGGCTATTAATAAAAAGATTGTTTTAGGTAATTCCGTGGTAAATGCTTGGCTTAAATATGCGACTATCTCAGGTATAGCCTCAATAACTGCACCAATTAAAGCACCGATTATCTGAGGGCCGAAATAAGAAGTCATCTCGTTTATTTTTTTAGGTAGTTCTGCAACAACCATCGAAATTATTCTAGGGATACTTTCCATTATGTTGTTAATAAACCCATTAAACATATCTGGATTAAGAGTGTTCAACATTCTTTCAAGTGATTTTCTTAATTTAGTAGGAAAGTTGTAAATCTGATTAGTAAATAATTCGGTTACTCCATCAAAAATACCAACTATTAGCTCTGGCAAGCGAGCTATAGCGCTAATAATTTGCGCTATCATGTTCGGGATTTTGCTAAACTCATTTAAAAAGTTTTGGCCTTGAACCAATGCGCCTTCAACTTTTGTCTTACCCGTTTTGGCTTCTTCTTCATCCTTCGATTTTGCAACTTCTATTGCAGTTTTTCTAGCAATATTTAGAAGTTCTTTATTGGCAGAAGTCAGCTCGTTCGATGATTCTAATTGGTTTTCAATAGCATCATATTTTTCTAATTCTAAAATTAATTCTCTGCCTATTATTTGTTCTTTGCTCATACGAGTACGCAATAATGCTTCATTCCCTTTCAGGATATCTTGTTGGAGCATCTTTAATGAAGCGTTATTTTCTTCGGTACGTTTCTTTTGCTCTGCCATTATATCTTGAATAACTTTATTGCTCTCAGCTAGCTGTTTATTTATCCCTAGCTGTTCAATCTTTTTGACGGTTTGCTCATCAATAAGTTTTAAGGCTTGACCTTCTTGTATTGCTTTTTGCCTTTCGACTTCTATTTGCTGCAAGCCTATAAAATAAGTTTTTTCAAACTCAGTTAAATTAGGGTTCATAATTTGAAAGGTGAGCTCTGAACCTATTTTCTGTAAAGCTAGTAATGATTCTTGCATAACTTTAAAAGATTCTGCTGATTTCTTTGCACCTTCTTGCAGCTTCTCATTAAAGTTATTTATTTCTTCTGTTCTAATGTTTTCGTATAAAGCAGAAAGTTGCTTGTTTAATTCTGCAATCGCTTCTTTTGCACCCGATTCATCTGCTAAGAATTGTAGTTTTACTATTTGCTCTCGGATTGGCTCGCCTTCCATTTTTTGGCGCAGCCTGATTAATTCGTTTATAGCGCCCTCATCTTTTGAGCTTTTCAAAAGAGATTTTCTTGCTTCGTCTGCTTGTCTATTCGCTTCTTTAATTGCATCGGAAAACGTTTTATTAATCGTGACAGTATTTTTAATTATTTCTGTTGCTAACTCTTCACGTTTTTCTGCTGCTGTTTCTGCTTGATATTTCAAAGATAGAATTTGTTTTTCAATTGCAAGCGCAGCCGATTCATTTCCTTGAATTCTTGCTAACTCTAGCTCACGCGTTAACTGTATTAGTTCACTAGTGGTTTGCACAACACCAGTTAAGCTAATTTTCAACCCATCTGTTTTTTTAGTTTGCTCATTTATTGCATCAGAAGCGAATGCAGTAGAAGCGCCTAGACTTGCTATAACAGCAATACC
>Ga0247723_1001238_pt1 | contig 15315 bp, 12 predicted proteins | sample MSEWelMarce5H_FC_FD_189079 | JGI IMG/M metagenome (GOLD analysis project Ga0247723, IMG submission 189079) | Subsurface sediment microbial communities from gas well in West Virginia, United States - MSEEL Well Study Marcellus 5H_FC | ecosystem: Environmental > Terrestrial > Deep subsurface >...
GTATTGTGCAATGCGAAAGTATGGTCTCGAAAAATTTGAATTTATAATTTTATTGAAAGATATTGAGAATGAGAAATTAAATGATGTTGAAGAAGACTATATTAAAAAATTTAACTCATTAACACCAAATGGTTATAATTTGAAAGAAGGAGGTAGTCATACGCCCCATTCAGATGAAACTAGACGTAAAATTGGTCTAAAAAGTTTAGGAAGAAAAGCAGTTCTGGGACAAAAAAGAACAGAAGAACAGCGACAACGTATTGGAAATGGATCGCGTGGTAGAAAGTTTAGTCAAGAAGTTAAAGACCATCTAAAAGAAGTGCACAATAGATGGCATGATGAACATCCTATTCCCCATAAAAATTGTAAATATACCGTAGAAGATATACGATATATGAGAAATAATCTGGAAAATTTATCATTCAAAGATATGATGATTAAATTTAATATCAAAAAACCATATATATTGAAACAGATAATTGAAGGTACTCTTTATAAAAGAGTAAAATCATAAACGCGGACCTCTCGATTCGTTCTTTACGCGAATGTAAACACTGTGGGTTGTAATAATGGATCCGATTCATGCTCTTATCGAAGGAAGAAACCTTTTTTTCCGTCGATCAATTTACCAGGTTCGTCATGGACGAGAACAGATTGTTCGCCTGTATCTAGAGAACGAACGCCATATTTTGCAGGCGCTCTATCGCGAAACAATTCGTCAACCACCTGTTACAATCAATATTCCAATTCAAGCACCTGCTAACTTTTTCGACCCCGTCCCCGTTTTTCCGACGGTGGAGCAGATTGATTCTGTACTTCGGTCTGTGCAACCTGGAGAAGGGACTGTTTGTGCGATTTGTCAGGACGCCGTAACTTCCGCTTGCGTGGAGATACATCCTTGTTTGCATCGGTTTCATGGGGCGTGTATTCGGCAATGGTTTGAAACCAGTGTTCGGTGTCCGGTTTGTCGGCACGATATACGAACGGATCAGGAAGACCAAACATCTGTTGCTTCCACCGAAACACCTCCTCGAGTTGAGAACCAGTGGGGGGGGAGTTTGAATGTTGGAATTGAATATGAAACTCCGTACTGAAGTCGATGATGAACTCTGCGAACATCATAGTGACATTCTCTCATCATTGTTTCGATATCAACCCCAGGAAACAAGGATAGTAAATCAGAAGGCGAGGGTGGAAAACAACGGACAATCTGAATAAGACTTGAATGTCTCTTAAAAATAGTAGGCGTCTCGTTTCCTGTACACAAAATTGGAACCTTGCGTGTAGGATCTCGAAACCAATCAACAAGTTTTGCTTGTGCATGTGGATCTGCTCCATCTACTTCATCCAAAATTACACACGTACGCTTTGTCCTATCTCCACGTAGAAAGGAGGCAATGCTTACATTGCTTCTACATGAATCCCTCAGTTTTTCTACATCTTCGTAGGATCTCAATGCTCGACTGGCATTCAATTCCAGAATTTCAAATCCATATGTTTGTGCAGCAGATAAAACCAGGGATGTTTTGCCAATCCCTGCACTTCCGATTAAACATACTGCGCCTTCAAAACGAGTCCCTGACAAATATCGTTTTAGGTGATCCTTTACTTCAGAGTGTCCAAATACCTCATCAATGTGTGTCGGGCGATGTGCTTCTGCATACATTGTAGAATCTGTTCATACACGAAGTAAACTTAATTACAGTACCCAGACCAGTTCGTTCCACATGCCTTTGCAATACGGCATGCTTGTGTGACGGTTGTAATCGTAGTAGGATCAAACGGTTTGCATGATGTAGTATAGTTTGGTTTGCACAACTTTGTTTCAGGATCGTATTCCCATCTCGATGGACATGTATCAAGTGTTGCCGCCGAGGGTGTGACTACAATTTGAGGATTCAGAAGGTATTTGTAGACAACAAGCGTAAGTGCAAGAAATATAACCGTCCATACGGCGATTTGCACAGTTCTCATTCTTTCTAGAATACAAGAAAGGAATGGCACGCCATGTCATAGACACATATTTTCAAGATACGACCAATCCAATGGTTCGACACCATTTAGATTCCTTTCGTGAGTTCTTGGATATCAAGATTCCCCGATTTATTGCTGCTTCGAACCCTCGTTCACACATTGTAGACGACGATCGTACAATTCAGGTATATATTGGTGGAAAGGATGGCAAACAACTCCAATACAAAGCACCCATCGACGAAGAAGGGAATGCTATTCTTCCTCACAAGTGTCGTCTTGAGAATAAGACCTATGCGTTCGATATCTATGCAAAGTTCGATATTGAATATGTGATGCCAAATGGAGACATCGAGTCAAAGTCATTTGACAACATATACGTTGGGTCAATTCCCTTGATGGTGAAAAGCAGTCTATGTTATTTGTCCTCTATGACACCCGATGAACTCTACGAGGCAGGAGAATGTAAATTTGAACTTGGAGGATATTTCATTGTAGATGGTCAGGAACGAGTTCTTCTTACACAAGAGAAACTCGGAAACAATATGTTCTATGCAAAGAAGCGTAAAATCATTAAAGAATCAGAATCCACAAAAGGACGGTTGACTGCACGTCCTGAAGGAGATACGATCGAAGGAGCAACACGTGAAGAAGAAGTTGAATACATTTGTGGAATTCGTTCAGGATCAGAAGACGGGACCATTGGCCCATTTGGACACCAGGTAACTATCCCTGCAGAAGCAAAGAATGTAACTGACCCCAAAGAAATTGGAAAAACACCCGATTATGCAGATTTTCTGGACAAACGTCTCGTGACAGTGCAACTTCCTCGATTTAGCAATCCTGTCCCGGCGATGAGTGTCTTCTATGCATTGGGATTCACGAGTGATCAAGATGTATACGATTGTGTTCTTGCCGGTGTCACAGATGGAGAACGCACTCAGTACGATGGACTTTTTCTTGAGATGATTTTGTCTCATGACCGTTTCACTCGTCAGGAAATGGCAAAGGAAGAAGATCAAGCAGAAGACGCTGATCTTTTGTTTTTGCGTCGCCAGACTCGTACTCGTAGTCAAGGGGCGATCTTCACGAATTTGTATCGATTTATGTTTCCGCATTGCGAAATTCAAGAAGGAGAATCTACTGCAAGTTTCTATCGCCGTAAAGGGTATCTTCTTGGACATATGGTTCGCATGTCAATGGACGTTGCTCTTGGTATTCGTGAAAACAGTGATCGCGATCACTATCGATTCAAGCGACTCGACGTATCTGGAGAAATCTGCTTTCAAGAGTTTCGACGCACGTACAATGAAACTGTTTCAACTATGTTGACCCGAATGGATTCTCGTGTACACTTCGAACAACAAACATACAAGGGGCGTGCAATTGTCAATCTCGTTGACGAACTAACTTTGTCGAACTATTTCTGGGGTAAGCATGAACTCATGAACAATTTTAGCAAGGGATTCAAGGCGAAATGGGGTGGCAAAGATGGTGTTGCTCAAGTTCTTGCTCGACTCTCCTATCTCGGAACGATTGCACACTTGCGTCGTGTGAATTTGGACATGGACAAAGGAACCAAACTTCGCCCTCCTCGACAGATTCATGCAAGTAGTTGGGGTCTCATGTGTCCCACCGACAATCCGGACGGTGGAAACGTTGGTATGATTAAGTCTATGTCTCTTTTCTGTAAGATTTCAGATTCTACACCAGCAAATACTCTCAAGGAGATTCTCTTTGCACATCCTGGATTTGTTCGTCTTGCCACTATTCATCCCTCTACATGGAATCCGGTATGGACAAAGGTATTTTTGAATTCTGATTTGGTAGGTGTTCTGATTCAGGATACGGAAGTCTTTCATTCTAAACTCATTTCAATGCGTCGCGAAGAGAAGATCAGTCCTTTCGTATCTCTTACGTGGAATCGTGTAGAAAACGAGTACCTTATCTTTACGGATGCGGGGCGCCCGTGCAGACCTCTCTATCGCGAAGGTACAAAACAAGAGACTATTTTGCACACAAAGACATGGAAGGAAATGGTGAAAAAGCATATGGATTACATTGATTCCCAAGAAGCAGAATGTTTGTACATCAGCATGGAACCGTTCCATCCTACACGTACCTCTGAGATTCATGGCGTTACAATGTTTGCACCTTCTGCAAGCGTTGTTCCTCATCCGGAACATTCACAGGCGCCTCGAAGCACGTTCAGTTGTCAACAGACGAAACAGGCATGTTCGTGGTTTAGTACTGCATTCTCGAAACGGTTTGATACACTTGCAACTCTGATCCATACTCCCCAAACGCCTCTTTCTCAATCCTGGACGTTTCGTCATATTCTTGGAAACAATGGTTGCCTTCCGTATGGAGAAAATGCAATCATTGCCATTTCGATGTACTCTGGGTACAACCAAGACGATTCTTTGATTCTGAACGACTCTGCGATTAAACGTGGCATGTTTGGAATCTCGTACTACCATTCTTACACCATCGAAGAAGAGATGGTAGATCCTGATCTACAGATTCATTCTGAGATTACGAATCTTATAGAGAATCCTAAATACCGTGAATCTGTCGTTCGCAAACCTGATTCGGATTACTCTGCATTGGATGGAGATGGGTACATTCGAATTGGGTCTGAAGTGACTGAAGAGAGTGTTTTGGTTGGTATTGTTCGTCCTATTTTGAAGAATGGGCAAATCGTCGAATACCGCGATGAATCTCAAAAACCCAAACGCGGTCAACGCGGAATTGTAGATGCAGTGTATCGGTTCACAGGTGCAGATGGACTTCATCGAGTGAAGATTCGAGTTGTAGAATCGCGAGAACCTGTATTTGGAGACAAATTTGCCGCACGTTCGGGTCAGAAAGGTACATGTGGAATTCGTCTTGCAGAAGAAGACATGCCGTTTACTGCAAGTGGATTGCGTCCCGATATGATTGTCAATCCTCACGGGTTTCCTTCACGAATGACGATCGGTCAGTTTTTGGAATCTATGTCCACAAAGATTGGACTTCAACTTGGTACATTGATTGATTCTACACCCTTTACTGCATCCAACCGTATCGGAGATGTAAAAGATACTCTTGTTCAGATGGGGTTTCATCCATATGGACACGAACTCATGTACAACGGTCAGACAGGTGAAATGATGGATTCTGAAATCTTTATTGGACCCGTTTACTATCTCCGACTCAAGCACATGGTTGAAGACAAGATCAATTACCGTACGACTGGACCTCGTACACTCATGACACATCAACCCCTAGAAGGTCGTGCAAATGATGGTGGATTGCGCATTGGTGAAATGGAACGTGATGCTCTCATTTCACATGGAATGGCGAAGTTTTTGAACGAAAGTTTGATGGATCGTTCAGATGCTGCAGATTTCCTATTTCAACCTGACACTGGACGTCTCGATGGTTCACCGGACGTTCCGGTTACGGAACTTCATATGCCCTACGCGATGCGTCTTTTTCTTCAGGAGTTGGAGTCGATGCATATTCGTGCGAAGCTTGCGTCGCCGTAATGTCTTCCGGCGTTTTCCTGCATATTGTGCACTGCATTCGGGCGCAACTCGTTTTATATGAGATGGTTTCATCTTCAACTTTCCAGTTGCAGGATCTCGTACAAAATTCTCCTTCCATGCAGTTTCGTAATCATAGATAAGTTCTGCAATACTTTTATATGCCTGTTCGATGCCTCCCTTTACCATTATATGCATATCCTCTGCATCATCTGCTTTCATTGTAGAAGACACCCTTCCAAAGTTTTCAAGTTGTTGTTTCACAACTACAAGTGAATCGCGTACCGCATCTATTACGCAACGATTCCCTGCCTTCGCAATACGTGCGGATATACTAGCAGGCGACATATCACCTTGTTTCACAAGTTTCCGCAAATACGGGGCAACTTTTGACACATATTCATCTGTAAGTTGAGATGCATACAGCATTTTAAGAAGAGCACTTTCAACAACGGGATTTGACGTATCCATATCTTTGTACGACTCCAATGCATCTACAGGAGATACCGGTGTTTTTGGAGATGTTGGTGCCGACACTGTAGATGCAGTTGAAGAACTGGTCATCGCTCGAAGTCGAGCGAGCATGTTTTTCTTTAAGAACGGATTTTCCTTTCAGGATGGTATAGGATGCAACAAATCATGGCCGACCATCTCTACGTGATCAAGCGCGATGGATCTCGTGTTCCTGTATCCTTCGACGAGATTCTTCAGCGAATCCGCCGTCTTTCCGATGGTCTCGACCATGTGAATCCGGATATGGTCGCGCAGAAGGTATGCAACCAACTTCAGGACGGTATTGAAACACGGAAACTCGATGAGTTTGCCGCAGAGACATGTGCTATGATGCAGTCTCGTTATCACCCGAACTATGGAAAGCTTGCTGCCCGTATTCTCGTAGACAATCACCACAAGACGACTCCTGCAACTCTTCGCGAGTGTGTAGAAATTCTCTATCACGATTCAGAGATTGTCAGTGAAGAATATCATGCACTTGTCTGCAAGAACCATGCAGAATATGAGTCAATGATTGACTATTCGAGGGATTACGCATTTGAGTATTTTGGGTTCAAAACACTCGAACGCGGATATCTTCTTCATAAGAATGGTGTTGTGATTGAGCGCCCTCAGCATCTTTGGATGCGTGTTGCAATTCAACTTCATGGGAACGATATGGTTCATGTGAAGGAGACGTATGATGCTCTTTCGCTTGGATATTTCATTCATGCAACTCCTACACTCTTCAATTCATCTACACCTCATCCGCAACTCAGTTCTTGCTTTGTTGCAGGAACTAAGGTACATACACTTTCAGGTGTCAAAAATATTGAAGATGTTTCTATCGGAGATAAAGTCGTGACACACACTGGTTCAATCAAGACTGTAAAACAACTCCATACAAATCTGCTAGCAAATCGCGAACTGTTTGACATCAAAATTGCAGGGACTCCTACAATTACAGTCACTGGGAACCATCGTCTTTGGTCGATTTCAGATGAACAACTAAAATGGGGAAAGCAACCTGGTTGGAATCGTGTTGACTACCTGCGAACTGGAGATTGGGTTGCAATTCCAAACAAGAAGACAGATGACTATGAATATGTACTCGACGTAAAGACATATCTAGATGCAATTGTCGGCGATGGAGACAATATTCATTACAGTTACGAGTACAATGACGATGGAAAGGTTTACCCTAAATATCACTACACAACAACTCACGGAGATAGCATCCGTCATCATATTAAACAAGGCGAACCATTCAACCGGTATTGGAAGATGACAGATTCCACAATGGAACTTCTTGGAATGTGGTATGGAGACGGATGTGTCACACATGCTAAGAATTCAAAGGGAAATATGGTACCTAGAAACATCAATATCGTATCACATGTGAACAACCAGTCTCTCATTGCGTTCGTAAAACAACAGTTCAAGGAATTTCTGAATGTATCGCATATTTCAGAGCATCGCGATAATCACGGTATGGTTTCAATCACAGTTAACAATAAAATTATCGCACAACTCTTCTCTGAAATCTTTAAGTGTAAATTTGACGGGAAACGCATTCCTTCATTCTTCAACGAAGTCTCAAGGGAAAAGGTGAAATATTTCCTCTCTGGACTAACTTCTACAGATGGATGTATTTCTAAAGAAATGGCGGTTGTTGTTCAACTCACAAATCCAGAACTCATGACACAGATCTTCCATCTTTCTCGGTCTGTTGGTATTCCTGTAACTCTGACAATCATGTCGTCGGAGGGAAAGAAATCAACTGGGAGAATGACCATTCCTGCAGATGTTGTTTGTGGTCGTCTAAAGAAATACTATAATGACGACCGACTGGAAACACTGTCTGCTAAGAAACATTGGAATCGTGTAATTGAAATTGACGGGACTATGTTTATGCGGATCAACGAGAAGGAATATTCTACGAAAATCCCTACATATGTCTACACGCTTGGTATTGAAGACGACCATTCGTATAGCGTAGGTGGTATTATTGCAGAAAATTGTTTCCTCCTCACAATGAACGCAGACAGTATTGCGGGCATCTACAAGACACTTGGAGACTGTGCCCAGATTTCAAAGTGGGCAGGTGGAATTGGTCTTTCTATTCACAACATTCGTGCACGTGGGTCTCACATTGCAGGAACGAACGGCGAATCTACGGGAATTGTTCCTATGCTGAAAGTGTTCAATGACACGGCAAAGTATGTGAATCAAGGCGGACGTCGTAATGGTTCCTTTGCAATCTATCTCGAACCGTGGCATGCAGACATCGAGGAATTCCTTCGTCTCAAACTCAATCAGGGCGCAGAGGAAGATCGTGCCCGTGACCTCTTCTATGGACTGTGGATTCCCGACCTCTTTATGAAGCGTGTTGAAGAGGATGGAATGTGGACTCTTATGTGTCCCAATGAGTGTCCTGGTCTTGCAGATGTTCACAGCGAGCAATTTGAAGAACTGTACATGAAATACGAGCGTGAAGGAAAGGGTCGTAAGACAATGCCAGCAAAGAAACTCTGGCAGATGGTTCTAGATGCACAGATTCAGACGGGAACACCCTATCTATGCTATAAGGATGCTGCAAATTCCAAGTCCAATCAGCAGCACCTTGGGACTATCAAGAGTTCAAACCTTTGTGTTGCACCTGAAACAATTATTACTACGGAAGAGGGAGACTATCCTATTGAAGAACTTGTTGGCGAGACTATCCGTGTATGGAATGGAGAGAAATGGTCTGAAACTACTGTGCGAAAGACTGGTGAGAATCAGAAACTTCTCAAAGTCGTTGTCAAGAGTTCTCGGTCGGACAAGCAGACTGTTGAACGCCATACACTCTACTGTACAGAATATCATAAGTTTCTCCGTCCCAGCGAAACTGGAAAGATTAAAGATTGCGTACGTGTTGAGGCAAAAGACCTGACAGAGGGAATGATTCTTCAGGGATATTCCTTCTGCAAAAACCCCCGAAAGGGCAAGATGGGATATGTTCCGGAAGCAGATGAACCCAAATACAAGTATTGGACTTCGTTCACGGTGACGTCTGTTACGTTTGATGGTCGCTACGACGATACGTTCTGCTTCAATGAACCCGAGAATCATGCAGGAGTGTTTAATGGAATTCTGACCGGAAACTGCACCGAAATCATGGAGTTTACGTCACCCGAAGAGACTGCGGTGTGCAATCTTGGGTCACTTGCACTTCCGAAGTTCGTGGAAGGAAAGGAGTTCAACTTCACATCTCTGCGCAAATACACGAAGATTCTTGCACGGAATCTCGACATTGTTATCGATAAGAACTTCTATCCGACTCCCGAGTGCCACAATTCCAATCTTCGTCATCGTCCGATTGGAATTGGCATTCAGGGTCTTGCAGATGTGTTTGCAATGATGCGACTCCCTTGGACATCGCCTGCTGCAGAGAAACTCAACCAGGAGATCTTTGAGAACATCTACTATGCTGCAGTGGAAGCATCTGTAGAACGTCGTCTTGAGATGGCAGATGAGTATCGTATGGGAGTTGCAGTTGGCGGAGAGTTCCCTTCCTTCAAGGGTTCGCCGACCTCGCATGGGAAACTTCAGTTCGACCTTTGGAAGACATCGCCTAAGTACACGTCCTATCTTGATTGGGCATCTCTCAAGTGTCGTGTGTCATCTGGAATCCGAAACTCGCTGCTTGTCGCCCCTATGCCAACTGCGTCGACCTCGCAGATTCTTGGCAACAATGAGTGTTTCGAACCTTTCACCAGCAATCTGTATACTCGCCGTGTTCTTGCAGGGGATTTCATTGTCGTGAACAAATACCTAGTGGACGACCTCGTCAAACTGGGTATGTGGACGTCTGACATTCGAACCTCCATCATGGCAAACAATGGAAGCATTCAGTCTATTCTGGAGATCCCGTCTGAACTTCGTGAACTCTACAAGACCGCATGGGAGATTCCTCAGAAGACTCTCATCAATATGGCACGTGATCGCGCCGCGTTCATCTGCCAGTCGCAGTCTCTGAACCTCTTCCTTGCAGAACCCTCATATGCAAAAATTACATCGATGCATTTCTATGCATGGAAGCAGGGACTCAAAACAGGGTGTTATTATCTCCGGACCAAGGCAGTTGCGTCCGCGCAAAAATTCACAGTTGAACCCCCGAATTGTACAACCTGTTCGGCCTGACGAAATTTCTCTGAAACAAAGTATAAATACAATGAACGCCCCCGAACCCTTCGTTGTCAACAGCACGGCCGGAAACTCTGCCCCCTTCGGTGGTCGCCGCCGCCACCGCCTCAAGCTCGTCACGAAGAAGCGTGCGCGCAAGGTCCTCTCTAAGATGGGTCTCAAGTTCCGTGGTGGCGCGGACAAGGGTGCGGAAGATGCGCCGGTTGCCGTCCCTGCGGAGATGGCGCCTAAGGATGCGCCTGCCGCGCCTGCGATGGGTGGTCGCCGTCACTCCAAGAAGCACACGCGCCGCCACCGCCGCTCGTTCATGGCGAAGATGTTTGGTCGCCGCAAGTAAGTTCCTGTCCAATCTGTGAGACAAGAGCAAACAATTTTTCATTAAACCCATAATGACACCCGTTGGGTTCTTTGATCTCAGGAAGCTTGCGAGAGGACGTATTTTTCGGATGAATCAATGACACAATCACTTCCTGTGGAGAAATCTCCCGGCACATATGTTCACGACCGTGAATGAATGTGTCACCTTCTGCAATTTGAATTGGAATAAACTGACGCTCCTTCCAGAAATCACGAGTAAAGACAAGCGTTGCTTCAGAAACACGCTGAGACATTGGAAGCGTATACGGAGGAACATTGACGAACGAAGAATACTTCACGATATCATAGCACGGGATTGTCGTACAGAATCCACACTGCTTTGTGGGTTCTTTGAGAAGCATCGCAACACGCTGAAGAACGCTGTTGTTCGGATATACATCGTCGTCATCCATCATGCAGAGAATGTCGTACATTGCATTTTGAACTCCGAGATTGCGTTTCTCTCCGATAGAAAGACCAGGTTCGCATCGAACATATTTTACATTCGGAACACCGATCAGCGTATCTTCAATTGAATCCTCTCCATCGTCTACAATAACCCATTCAAGTTTGTCTTCCGGATACGACTGAATCATATACGAATATTTTGCAAGGGGCATAAATGTCCGACGGTCGCGGGTGAGTGTAATGATAGACACGTCAGGAAGATCTTCTTCTTTCGGCATAGGATATTCTTTTCCTTCGGTGATAGATGTACGAAGAATGCTTTCCATTCGGGCAACAAATACATCGTGACGATCTTCGTACATCTTACGAACACGCTCACTGACCTCCTTTCGTGCACGAAATCCCATCGTTACATAATCTTTGAGTGCAGAAACAACAGACATCATTTTGACATCTACGAGCATGCCAAAGCAGTCGGGATGATCATGTGTGCTCTGCGTTTCGATCCAATGAGCATATGTAGAGTCCGTTACAAGATCTTCTGTAAACGGGCGAATTTGAGAGAGGAGAAGATTAGATCCTGCAGACATCGCTTCATTGATTGCATGACCGAATCCCTCTGCTGCAGACGTACAGATTGCAAGACCACATTCATGAAGAAGTTCATCGTATTCCTTGTCTTTTAGTTCACGGTCAATCGTAACGACTTTGTCCATGATTTGGACAGGAAGGAAAAATCCAATGTGATTCGGATTGTATGGAATGTAAAGAGTAGGAAGTTTCGCATACCAATCCGGATCTTTTTCGTATAGGTGGTAGTATGCACGAATGAGTTGCTTGGGAGTTCGATAAATGTTCTTTCCAACGAGAACGATTGCTTTGGAGTAATTCTTCTTGTCCGAATGTCCCTTATCAATCGACGTCCATCCGGTATGAAGAACAGGTGTAGTTGTAATACTCGAAAAAAGGTCATATGCCTCCTTCGTTTTTGTCCAGATCTCATCTACCATATCAAGATACGGTTTCCAGTTCCGATATGTCCATTCTACATTCGGAATCCAGATATTCTTGTTTGCATACGAAAAAAGACACGGGTTGATTACCTCGAGAAAAATGTTCGCATCTGCTTCAGGGCATTGGGGATGAACGTAAGGCACTTTGCAGATAACGACATCCTTTCCAAAAACATGCGTCAATAGACCTCGAAGAATAAGAGCATCTTGCTGAAGACCTGTATTCGGTGAAAAATTCCCTACAAGATTAATCCGCATTTGGTATAGTTACTGTGTCGGACTTGTAAGTCTATTTGTAATGATGTTCATTTTTTCAAGACATAGACGAATATCAATGTTGCATTCGTCTGGCGATAGTTTCGCAAACGTGTCAAGTTTCATCCAACATACTTGTCCCTTCTCTTTTGGTTGAGGGCAAAGTTTGTATGATTCAAATACACATGGCAGACGAATAAAATAATATCTTCCTCGTACGAGTCTTTTTGAGATTCCAAGAATTGTATTTGATAGATCAAGTCCAGTTTCTTCCCATACTTCACGAATTGCACATTCTTCTCCTGTCTCTGCACGTTTACGACTTCCTTTTGGAAAGGATAGTTTCGTAGTGCTTTTCACAAGGAGAATTCTGTCTCGTGTGTCTAGAATGATGCAACCGTATGTCTCATTTGTGTCATCCATAAACGGATGGCAGTCGATGTTCTTGTTTGCAATATACATTTCTGTATTCTTTACTTCCGTATGAATCTGTTCATCCGTTTTGTTGCACGAGAATGTATGCGATGCCGAATTGTTTTAGGTTTCGAATGCATTGATGCAATCATTCTCTTCCAAGATACAGCGTCTTTTATTGCACATGATGTGAATGCACAACGACGATCACGTAACCATTCTGTCGGTGTTCGACACCATGTCCAAAAAGCATCAAATGTAGATACGTCTGTTGCAGTTTCCAACTCTGTCTCTTCAAGAAGTTTCTTGCATAGATGCATCATCTCAGAACTTCCATACCCATAAAAAGGATCCCAAATATCTGTCCGAATAAATACATGTTCAAACGATGATCCATTCCATGCGTATCGTTCAAACGGACGAAAGGAATCCCACGTAGGTTCCCATAGAAACAACTGGTTCTGAAGTCGTCCATAAATGTTCTCGCGAAATCGCACAAGCTCCATTGCTTTTCGCTCAGTCTAGGTTCTGGAATAGCAAACGCATTTACACGGGAGTCACAGATAGAATATTGAATGGGTGGCCGAGCGGTCTAAGGCGCTGGTCTCAAGAACCAGTAGAGAAAATCTGCAGGGGTTCGAATCCCCTCCCATTCACATCCAGAGACGTCAAACGACGGTTGTGGATGATTCCTCGGTGAGTTTCAGAAGAACGACTTGAGTTCTCCATAACGAGTTCCGTAGACGGCAGTATTCGTCGGACGAGCAATCGGAGGCGCAAAATCCTCAATATCCTTGCGATAGAAGAGGTAGAAATCAAGTTCACTGAAAATCTTGGCACTTGCATATCCGATAACACGGCGATTCAAGTCTTCAAGTTCTTCTGCAACCTGTGCATTGTTATTCCGCCCGAACATGAGATAGTAACTGCGCATGATAAGCAAAAGGTCATCATCGTTCTGGCGATCAATTCGGTGTTTGCTTCCCGTCATGAGATAGACCTGTTCGCGAATACTTTCCTGGAGTTTATCGATGTTGGATTGACTGAAAAAGACTGCATTCAAAGGTGTTTCCGTGTGAATACGTCCAACAAGTTCATTGCGAGGATTAGATTCAAAAAGAGACCCACGGGTATCATACATGGGGTACGGGCGGGCAGCAAATTCATTCAATCGAGGGTCTGCCATATTCGGAACTGGACCCGAATGTGCAGGTGCAGGATACTGCTGTGATGTGGATGTCATATTGTACCGATTTTCCATTTGTTATGTCACAGGAATCTTCTTTTCAGGATGACCGAGCGTTTCATAAATTGCATTGATACGTTCGATCTGAATTCCAATGGGCATTTGAGGGAATGGTTCTTGGAATGCCTTTACGTATACATATCGCATAACACCATCCACATCCAACGTGATAACCTCTTCTTGTGTTGCAACGTCATGGTAGATCAAATTGCCGGAGATTGTTTCCTTAAAGTATCCAGGGTGAACTGCGAAAACAATGCGGGAAATTTGGTCAAGAAGAGTTGTCATAAATTGACACTCCTTCGATGCATTAAAACAGGCACGGCCGCTCATTTGTTATGAGAGGATAGGAGGTTGTGAGACTATGCAACGACAGAATTCTCGCAGCAAGAAGTATATCCATGTCGTATACAGGAACGTTTACCGATCCTGCAGGGTCTACGAATAAGGTTACTGCGATTGAGTTTTCCTTAGATGGAAAGACGACACAGATTCGGTTTGCGTTTGATAGTGCAAATGGTCGAATTGCAGATGCGCGTATTATCAATCTCACAACCTTGAATGGAGATTTTATCATTGATGCTCTCCCCAGTTATTCGAGTGTATATGGCACAGTGCGGATCAACTGTGCTGCCGACAAGTGGATTGAACTAAAATTTGATGGATCAACGCCTCGACTTGATACGATTGCAGTCGGGCAAACTCGTTCATTCCAGGCAATCTATTACAACGCAAATGGAAGTGCAGCGTTGTCAGGAGGACCTACCTTGACTGCGATTAATCCCGAATTGTATGTATGGTCATCGGATACTGGTATCACACATCGTGGCACCTATACAGATCCTGGTGGGTCTACCAGCAAGATTACTGCCTTTCAGTTTTTACTTTACGGATACACGGTCTATGCTCGTGTAGGATTCAACCCGGCAGATGGTCGAATTGGGCAACTTGATTTGTACGACTTGCCTCTTTTCAATGGAAGTTTTATTCTGGATGGGTTTCCGAGTTATTCCAGTGCCTACGGAACGATTCGACTCAACTGTGGTGCAGACAAATACATTGAAATAAAGGTTGGCGGATCTCCGACACTTGATGTGCTTGCAGTAGGTCAGACCAAGTCCTTCGAGATTGCATACTACAACCCGAACGGAACAAGTCCCTACACCGCATATCCTACGATGACTGCAATTGATTCCAGTTTGTCATGGCCGATTGTTTCAGGAGGTACGGGAGGTACAGGTGCCACGGGAGGTACAGGTGCCACAGGTGCCACTGGAGAAACTGGAGGTACAGGTGCCACAGGTGCCACGGGAGAAACTGGCGCCACGGGAGGTACAGGTGCCACAGGTGCCACTGGAGAAACTGGAGGTACGGGAGGTACAGGTGCCACGGGAGAAACTGGCGCCACGGGAGAAACTGGCGCCACGGGAGGTACAGGTGCCAC
>Ga0247723_1001239_pt1 | contig 15309 bp, 23 predicted proteins | sample MSEWelMarce5H_FC_FD_189079 | JGI IMG/M metagenome (GOLD analysis project Ga0247723, IMG submission 189079) | Subsurface sediment microbial communities from gas well in West Virginia, United States - MSEEL Well Study Marcellus 5H_FC | ecosystem: Environmental > Terrestrial > Deep subsurface >...
AGTTTGATTACTCGCGGCAGGAATGCTCTAGCGCATGGCTTTATGAAGTCAGACGCAACGCATTTGATGTTCATAGATGCAGACATTCAGTTTAACCCTGCTGACTTCTTACAAATGATTGAGTCAGACAAGGATGTTATTTGCGGTATCTACCCTAAGAAAGAAGTTAATTGGGCAGGAGTACGCAAGGCAATAGAGTCTGGTGTGCCTGACAGTCATTTGAAGTACCACACAGGTTCTTTTGTAGTGAATCTAAAGAACTATGTAGGTGAGGCTACGGTTCCAGTAAATGAGCCAGTGGAGATTTGGAATGGCGGCACAGGATTCATGCTGATTAAGCGTGAAGTGTTTGAAAAGCTAAAGCCTATCGTTCCTTGGTACGTCAATGACGTTACTGATCTGTCTGGAAATATAGGGGCAGAACAGATTAGCCAATACTTTACAGAGAGCATAGAGCCAGAGACTAAGCGCTTGCTGTCAGAGGATTACCACTTCTGCAAAACATGGAGAGATAACGGTGGTGAGATATATGCAGCACCGTGGGTAGGTTTGACGCATATAGGAACCTACGCATTTGATGGAAAACTTATTCCAGCACCATAAGGAGACAGCATGACTGAAGAAAAATACATACAAAGACCAGACTTTGCTTTGTTCGATTACATCATGGAAACAAAAAGCCTAAAGAATGATGCTAGGCTTTATGAATTCTTTGATAAAAAGATAAGCAAGCCAGACATAAGTAGGTATCGTCATGGCAAAAAGAAGATCAGTGCTGGTCACATTCTCGTTATTCATGAGAAGTTAGGTATGCCAGTTGCCGAAATACGCAGCTTCTTAGCGCAGCCGTAACTATGGAAACATTCTCCATCATTACGTTTGTTGCTGGCTTATTAGTAGGCGCTGGTATTGCTACAGCGCTTATCTTTTGCTTTTTCTACTGGCTGTTTTCGCGGAGCGAATAAATGCTTGAGCCGTGGGAGCGCCTTTGCTTCCCGGCTTTCTCATTCTCTCGCCGCTACCAGCTTTGATACGTTCACGTTTGGCGTGGATTGCAGCATAAAGTCCGGGTTTCATCGGCATTTCCATCTCCTCATAGATGCTCTAGCACGTTCAGAATTCTTGGCTGTCTTAACAATTGCACCCATACGCGCACAAAAAGATGCCCGTCTGCCAGCCTCAGACTTGCTAGGCTTGCTAGTGGTGACAGGAGCCTTCAGATTGCTTCCTGTCTCACGATTGTACTTAGCCCTACCCTTGGCAGTCAATCCAGCGCCTTTGCTTGCTGGAAGCTTCTCACCACGGCCTACAGCTAAACTAGGATTCTTAGGCATTAGTAACTCCACACAGTAGGTCGATTCTGACCAACGGTTAGATCAACATGAATGAATCTTCCTGTTCCCTTTTGTTGCACACCGATACCAGTAAAGCCCAACTCCATAGCCAGTGATAAGACTTGATGTGCTTCTGATCCACTAACGCCTATGTCGCAAGCTAAACCTGTAGAGTGTGCCCCCGGAGCTGCTTTCTTTGCTTCTATGGGATGTTTCGGGCAGCGATAACCTGACGTTATCTTCATTGGTTTTCCGTACTTGTTCCGCAGTAGTTGAAGCTTGTCTAGCAAGCTTTCGTTTATTTCGTTTGCGCCACAATGACTGCACGAAAACTCCGCAGCGGTAAAGTTAGGGTACTTTGACCAATCTATCTTAGTCACGATGGTCAGAGGTCAGCATACCAATTAAGCCAGCAAGACCAAGGCCAGCAGTAACAATAGCCTCGCTCAAAGCCGGAGCAATAGGAACACCAATTGCAGTCAGGAATAGGATAGCTCCACGCCATGTTGATGGCTCTCTTGCTCTGTCAAGAATGTAGTCTTTCATAGACCCTCTCCTGCTGTGATGTAAAGCTTCGCGTTGTTATGCGGAGCAATGATTCGCACGTATATAGACTTAGTTGAACTGCACTGTGGGCCAGTAAATGTCTTATAACTATATGGAGGAATGGCAACAACAGCCGCACTATTACCGTCTGGAATAGTTGCTGTAATGTTGGCAGTCTCGCCAAAAGCTACAAACACCGGATCATTTTTATCTGGATTAGAGACAAAATATTGATTAACCGGACTGACCGCACTTATAGATACAACATTACCTTGTAGGTTTGCAGTAGCAGCAGTTGCCACTACGCAATTACCCATAGGCTGAAACGGAATATTATTAGCCATCAGTAAACCTTTTTCTGGCCTTTCACCATATCAGTTGGGCTGTTCTTGCGATCACCAGAACCGCTAAAGCACCACATAGATTGAAAGCCACCCTTAGGTAGAGTTCCAGATTTGTAATACGGATCGCCACCAGCAGTAATATCGGAAGGCAACTGAGGACGCATAGCTGTACCTACTTGCTGGTTATTCGTTTGATACTTTTTCATCGTTTAAACTCCTGTCTTTACGCAAAACCAAAAAGGTAAATATGGAAAAGATACATAGCGCAACTAATCTTTCCCATTGCGGCCCCCACATCGCCCACGAAGTCATACCGCAAACCATGCCTAAAGCCAAAAATACCAACAACCTGCCAGCTAATACGCTAAGTGCAATCCTGATAATAGAAGTAGCATCCATGAATATCCCCTTATAACAATGGTATTCAGATAATACTACTCATCTTCATCAGTTGCAAATCCACTTCCCCACTCGTCGTCTGTTAGCTTTAGTTTAATAGCTTCCAGCTTCAAAGCTCGGTCTATGACTTTCATCTTTTCCGTAATGCTGGCGGTAGTATCTGCCATCACTTCTTTCAAAGACTTGCTGATCGCTTCTTCGAGTTCAGGATTTATCCCCTTATCCTTTTTCCTACTCATCGCATACGACCTCTAGCTTCTTTCTTTGCCTTACGAGCAACGCTATAAGCAATAGCTACGGCTTGCTTTTGAGGCTTGCCACGCTTCATCTCTTTTGAAATGTTCTTGCTCATAGACTTTTGGCTAAAGCCTTTAACTAATGGCATAGCAGCCTCCTAGCGCTTCATCTTACGGTTGCCCATACGCTGTGGCATAGATGGCTTTAAAGTGCGGCCTAGGTTCTTCTGAGCTTCAGCAGAGCCACGAACCTCATTCTCGCCAGCACGACGAGTATCTTCTTCCATCTTACGCATTTCATCTTTTGAATAATCTTTACCGTACATCATTATCTTGCTCCTAAGTTGGGCGCAGCAGAGTTAATTTGACCACGCTGATTTATTACATCCCCGATAGTGTTGATTGTTCCAGTTCCAGCTCTAGGAATAGCATAACCAACAATTGCATTTTTGATTAATCTGCCCATAAACGTCAACTTCTCAGCTTCAGAAATTGAAACACTAGCAATTTCTTGTAGCTGGCGGCTAATCTGATCCGCTTCTCTCCTGCCTATCAAACCAGTTCTTAGCAAAGAATCTTTTAGGCTTGTTTCATAAAAACGCATAGCACCAAATACACCCTGAGTAGCCCGGTCAGCTAGTACCTGACGCACAGACTCACCTAGTATCTCTCTGCCCTTGGGGGCAGCAGCAATAGCAGGAGCTATACGATCCCACAGAGTTCGATCACCTGACAAGATAATCTCGCTTACACGGGCAGCAGGTTCAGCAGTGCCTAGAATCCTGTCAGCTTCTTTCTGCGCTTGCTCAGTTACATTCCTAGCTTCTTTAACGCCAAGTTCAGGGGCGTTTCCCGCCTCTTTGGTAGCTATTGTTTGTTCTGCTTTTAATCTTTCTCCTACCTTGGAAGCGCCAGCAGCTCTAGCTTCAGCACGTTCTAAGTTAGTTATGTAAGCTTCTGCTGATCTACGCACGTTAGGCAACGCGCTTAGAAAGTCAGAGTTCTGCTTACTGTTAATCCATGTTCTAGCAGCAGAAGCATCCTTGCCATTTAAGTTCTTAGCCACAAAGTCGGCTGCTTGACGTTCAACCAGAGCCGCATCACCCACCAACTCTATAGCGTCAGCAACAGACTGTCTGCTGTTAAAGAATGTGCCCGGCAAAGACTTATCATCAGTAGCAAACTTGGTTGCATCTATACGATCCATAGCGGTAGCTTTAGCGCCAGCCTTGGTTTTGAACTTGTCTATCAGGCGAGAAGCAATCTCATAATCTCTTTGCAACACATCTTGCGCTTCACCAGCATACTTAGACTGAATGTTACTTAGCTTTATGTAATAGTCTTCAGCGACCTTGCGAGTTAAACCTTCATAGCCAGCAACTTCTTTACCAAACGCAACATCACCAAGCTTGCGGCGTACAGCATCCAAAGCTTCAAACGAACTTGGGTAAGTCTTATAAACAGGATTGCCTTGTTCATTTACTCCAGCCATTACTCTGCGACCACTTACGGCCTCATAGATATTGTTGTAAGCATTTAGCAATCCCTTCTCCGTAACAGGAGCAGTAGTTTGCTTTCTTGCTTCCTGACCTATCAGCAACTTGCTGCGTAGATCACTAATCATTGTTTTGAATTCAGGCAATGAATTAACAAGAATGCCGTTGTCTTCTTTTGCTCGTACTGCATCATCGCGTATTTTTTTTTGCTCTAAGTAAGCATTAGACCTATTCAATGATTGCTCATCAAACCTAGCAACAATCCTATCTCTCAAGGTTCTACCAACGTCTGATAGTTCGCGTGTAGCGTCACCAAGATTACGTAACGAATCTTTAGCGCGTTGAAGGATGGTTGCTTTTGTTTCTGTTACTTCGCCACTTAAGCCAGCAAAACCTTTTGCTCTACGCTGAGCTTCTAAACCTTCACGGGTTCCCGATCGTTCCAAAGCCTGTGCTTCTTGTGAAGCAGCACCCGTCATTGTCTGTACATCTTTAGCTAGAACGTCATAGAGCTTTTTCTGTGCGTCTGTAGTAAACGGAGCTTGACGCAGTTCGTTAATGCGCCGCATGACTTCTTCACGCTTAGCACCAGCAAGATTAGCTGCACCAACATCATCCATCACACTACGCAATGCCATACGAGCATTGGCGGCAGTAGGAGAGACTGTTCTTAGTAAGCCAGAGACTCCTTTAGCACCGCTAGTAAGTATTTCTATGGGGGCAAGACTTCCTAATATTCTTGCAGACTCAGCAATAGGGGCAGGAGCGCCAGCTAACTCAGCTACTTGACCAGCAGTCTCACCAGTAGCACCACTAAAGCCACCACCAAGAAATCCTAAAGCGCGTTGTTTACCGCTAGTCATTCCAATAGAAGCTGATTTCATAGCACGACCTGCCATTTGTACAGGCTTATATGGAACTCTCTCTAGTACCTGACCAGTGCCATACGCTATTTCTGGAGTGAAAGCACCAGCAGCCGCACCAAATCCAGCGGAAGTAGCAACATCCCCAACACGATCCATAATTCCTTTTTCGCGTTTAGGGGCAGCAGGTTCATCCCACTTTACATTTTCATCCCACTGAACTTGCTCATCAGCCATTATTGGTACTCCTTAGTTCCATCAGAGTATTCGATTACACGTTTGCCAGCATTAGGGCCAGAACTAACGGTTCCTTGTCTAACAATAGTTCTACCACCACCAGCGGCAGGTTGTTCGCTAGTTCTAACTGAATAGTTTTCGTTAGGATTAACCATCGTTGGCGTACCGGGAGTCAGTGAGCCTGAAATGTCTGGAGCGTTGTACAGGCCGCGAATAGCGTTAATCTTTTGACCTACTCGGCGTTCCATACCGTCTAACTTGTTAAGCATCTGTTGCTGTGAATCACCGGGCTGCGGCACAACTCCGTAGTTACGCAATGCTTCACCACCAGTAACGGCTTTACCAGAAATAGTCAGGTAGTAGTTGTTACGCATATCCCTAACTTCCGTTAAGAACTTGGCTAACTTGTCAGGCATTTGACGTTGCATTACTTGAGAAATGGCTTTGCCGCCTTCTTCTGACAAGAAAGACTCTACTCCGTACTGTTTAATTTGCTGAACAAGCTGCGGGTCTTGCAGTTGATTCTTCAAAGAACTAATGTCAACACGAAGCTGATTGTCTGCAATGTAAGCCTCTTGCAGCTTGGCTGGCATCTTTATACCGCCAGTAGTGCCTTTTAGTTCAGCAAGCGCTCTTGTCTGCGCCATTTGAGCAAGACGCAAACGCTCCTGTTGTTGCAATTCTTTTTCTTTAAACTGACGATCTTGTGCTTGTTTAAACTGGTCGTTAGACATTTTGACAAGAGAATCAACATCCTTGCCTGTCTGAACAACAGTTTCCAACGCAGCCATATCGCCATTCTTCTTGCGTTTCAAATCAAGAAGGTCAGAACCAGACTTGGCTAACGCTATCTCGATAGCAGTCTCACCAGCCTTAAAATCTTGCTGTTTAAGCTGAATAGCCTCTGTTAGCTCTTGCTGTAGGCTTTGAACCTTTGTTTGCAAAGCTTTGAGATTCTTGTCAAACATATCTCGCTCACGCTTATAAACGTCAGCGCGACCTCTTTTATAACCTTCTAGCATTCCGTTCATGCCAGCCATAGCAGCATAAGCATTGTCTTTAGCTCCACCACCTATAGCCATACCAACGATTCCAACAAGACTAAAGATAGTAGCTATATCTTGTGCGTTTTCTTTTGTTGGAACAAACGCAGCATTACTTAATTCATCTCTAGCAAGATTTAGGTCAGCACGTTCAGGCAAATTACGTAACTCAGTAGCTTGAACCTGCTGCAAAGATTGTTTTTGCTCCAAGCCAGAAATCTTTTGTTCTTGTTCTTTACCAGCAAGTTGAGATTCTGTGTCTGCAAGGCTCTGGCGCAGTCTTAGTTCTTCACCTCGACGCTCTTGCATGGCAGGGAACATCTCACCAGCCGTAATCTGTGCCGGGTCTTTGCCTGTGGCTTTACCCATCACCCTAGAAGTTATGGGCAAGGATGACACGCCTAGTGCAGAATCTAGTGCAGTAGCCATTAACGCTCTCCCACTGATTGAACAGGCATACCAGCAGCAATACTAGCCATGTTAGTAAAGTACGTATTAGAAAGACCAGCCGCATAGCGGTCAGCTTCTAAACCTGTACGTATAGCGCCCAGCATTAACTGGTCGCCAATATTGCTAACCTTCTGTCCGTAATCATACTGATTTTGTAGCAGGTTTTGACGGAAAGCCTCTACTTGAGCAGCAGCCTGTGCAGCGCCTACACCGCCTCTAGCTTCAGCACCCTGTGCCAATCTAGCACGTAGAGCTTGTAGCTGTTGCTGTCCTGCTGCGGTCAACTCACCGCTTTGTGCTTGCTCAGTCAACTGTTGACCACGCTGTTGATACGGACGAGCTAATGCTTCTGTCTCACGACGAGCTTGACGGCCTTGCTCTGACGCTTCCCTAGAAGAAATAATTCCTTGAATGGTTCCCAATCCAGCCAAACCTAAACGAGCAAGAGCTTGTGGGCTTAAACCTGTAGCAGCAGAGGCACGACCTATCATGCTGGGATCAGGCCTTGTCAAATCTCTATCTGCCGCCATTCTTGCATCTAAGGCAGCACCGCTAAGAGTAGCTGCGCTAGGGCGATTTGGAATAGTTAGATCAGGAGCTAAAGCACTTCCTCCAAAATCACGAACACCTTGCACATCAGGCCTATCCATGCGAAGACCGGGTACACTAAACCTATCTAAAAATTCTCCCCTATCAGGTCTATTCATTTTAAATTGACCAGCGTTTCCAGTAGCAGCACTATCAATATCAATAGGAGATTCTATTGCCGGATTAAAAGAATATTGCGTTGGGTAATAATCACTAGAACCAAACGTAGGAGCAGAATCAAAATTAAAATTCATGTCTTGATTTGCTAGTCTTGTATTATTACTTGCAACTGATTGGTCGTAATCAGCGCCGTAACCAGAGCCGTAATCAGCAATGCTGAAATACTCTGGCAATCCAGTAACAGGATTCCGTTCTTCTGCGCCACCCATCTTTTTCAGCATCTCAGCTTCTTTAGCATTGATGTGCGCTAGGATGGTGTCTCCACGCCTTCCTTGTGATTGTAAAAATTGTGCAATAGCTGGTATATCTATATCAGCCATAACATCGGTTTTTAACAGTCTAGCAATTTGTTTTGACATTTTAGCCACCTAATTCGTCTTTAAGTCTCAAGGATTCTACGTTCCAAACATTCCTGCGTCTGCCTAATCCGCTACCAAACAAAGCGTCACCCGGATCACCAACACTTAATGCTTGCGATAAAGCTTGCATACTTGCTGCTTGTCTTTCATCTGGTGTACGTTGAGTTCGTTGTGCAGTTTGAAATCTACCGCTAATACCACCACCTAACAACCCAAGCAATACTGGACTATTTATAGGTCTTTGAACTTCAGGTTCTTCTGCTGGTGTTTGATCTTGTTCTTCAGTTATCAATCTTTGTGGTTCTGAAATATCTTCTTCTCTTTGGGCGGTTACTTCAACAGTAGGAAGCTTTCCTCCCTCATCAACTTCTGTTCCAGTTCTAACTCTGCGAATAAGATTTAATCCATCAATGTCTTGTGGATCACGCTGAGCAAAAACTTCTACTGGAGGCAATGTTTTTTCTTCAGGATAAAATGATCCAGTAATTTCATCTTGTGTCTTGTATCCAAGCGCCTGAACTTGCTCTAGTGGCAATCCAGAAATTTCATTAGCAATTACCTTCTTGGCATTTGCTTTTTCTTCTTCTGTTGCATAACCAGACAAAGCAGCGGATATAGCTTCAAAGTCATTTCTTCCTGCAATCTTTGCTTGTACAAATTCACCTATTGCATTTGATAACGCAGGGTCTTTATATTTTCCTTGAACATTTGTTGCAATGGCTCCAGCAACAGCACCAGCAGCCACGTTTTTAGCAATGTCTTGCTGTGTTGCCGTAGCGTACACACCTTGTCTAGCGCCATTAAAAATAGCGCTTTGTAGTTCTGGACTTTTTATTGCCGCTACAGCTTCGTTAAAATCATTAATAACGCCAATTTTTGAATCACCACCTATTTGAGCAGCCGCTAAAGTACCCACAACATCACGAACAATATCGGTTGGATTTGCTCCAGATGCGTAACTCATAGAAGCGCGAACAGCCAATTGCTGCGGAAGTGAAAGCTTTCCGGTTCCAGCAGCAACCATAGCATTAGCAGCAAAACTTACTATCTTAGGAAATAACCCTGCTTCTCTTTCTTTTGCAAATTGATCTACAGCGTTTTGATAAAAGCCAACTGTTTTATCAACAACATTCTGTATATTTTGCGGAGTTGCAAGTCCAGACCTAACCGCATTATTTAAAAATTCTTCTAATTGAATAGATGCGTTTTGGGCGGCAACAGCAGCATCAGAAGGGCCAGAAGCTCCACCACCAGTAGCAGACTGATATTGGTTTTGTACTACATTAAGCGTTAAATTTTTAATAGCATCATCAACAACTTGTTGTTTGTTATTGATAAAGTTTATTGCTGCATTCTTAGGATGAAATGGATTGTTGTCATCAACATTGCCGCCTCTCATAGCTTCAACAATGGAACTTACATTTGGCTTTCCACTAAACGCATAAGAAATAGTTTTAATATCATTGTCGGTGATATTTAATCCATTTTGCTGAGCATAATATTTAACAGATTCAATATATTCTGAATCCGTTTTTGGATTAAGAATGTAATTTGGTATAGCTGGAGCAGCAGGAGCAGAAGGTTGAGGAGAAGGCGATGACGGCTGGTCAACATTCACGCCGTATGTCATTGCTTGATCTCTAGTTAATTCAGTGTACTCTTGTGGCTGCCACTCAGGCAAAGCAGGAACTCTTGATTTATCTTTAGCGGGTACAGTGTCAACCCAATAGTTATAGTTATCTATTCCTTCGCCAACACGATTTCTTGCCTCATCAGCAAGCAAAATGTTTCTTGAAGTAGGGGCGCTTTTTGCTTTAGAAATAGCTGAGTTAGCTGTTCCTATTGCTTTAACAACATAATTGTAAGCATTTATAGCGTCTTTTAAAGCCATAATTAACTCGATAAATTAAGTGAGGCTGCTATCTGAACATGAATGTAATAGTGATTAGCTATCCAATCATAAAAAGCTTCTTCTTTGTTCCAATCAACATCAAGCAAGTTAAAAGGATTGTTCAAGTCTAAATAACCAGCAAACGATTGATGCTCTACCTGATGCGCTAATAACCAATCATCCAAATTGTCAGGGTTTGCTTCCATCAACGGAAACGCTGGAACTGTCTTCCCTTCATCCATCAAAACTTCACGGAACAACTTATGCTGCATTCCGTTCTCAAACAAGAACCCTTGTAAGGAATCAACATCGCCATATTTGACGATGCTTAATTCATCCATATTCACTTGTCAGCCTTGTTCTCAAGACGATCAAATATCTTACCTAGCATTCCTTTTATCTCAGCAATGTCTGTCTTGTAATCATCTTTGCTTACATAAATATGCGGTATCTCACGAATATCGTCATCTATACGATTAAGCATTCTAGTAATGTTGTTTAACGTCCAGCCACCAAAGAACGCAGCCACACCCACAACAAAATTAAATAAATATTGTCCGTCCATGTTTAAACAGCCGCAAAAATATAGTAGTTAGAGCCATCTGATTGCAACGTAACACTCTTGTATATTGTTGCTAACGAATACGTCAAGTTGCCATCAATAGTTTGTGAGGACGTAGTGCTGACAGTTACCGCATTAGCAGAGCTATCAATCTTCTTAATCTGATATTGCTGACCAACCACTGTTGAAGCTGAAGGCAAAAGAACGCCAAACGGTGCGGATGGATGATTAACTAGAATGGTCGCATTATTGTTAGTAATTGAATACACCGTATTCGTCCACGTAACAACACTACTTGAACTGTTAATCCACGACAAAACTACGCTAGTTGCGTTAGTCCAAGAAATATTATCGCCGACAGTTATTGTCACAACATTGGAAACTACATTACCTGTCCCACCACCACCACCACCACTAACAGCAACATTAGCTGCCGCTGTAATACGTCCCTGTGCGTCAATAGTGATTTGGGCTACTTGAGTTGTGCTACCGTAGCTTCCTGCCGTAACAGCCGTATTTGCAAGACTGACTGTGATGTTAGATGCTAAGTTACCGCCACCAGATAAGCCTGTGCCAGCAATAACATTGACTGTGTTTGGTACAGCGCCAGATACGTTAGCTACAGAAATATTAATAGCTACGTTAGCAGCAGCAGTTAGTCTGCCTTGAGCATCAACTGTGAATGTTCCAACTTGGAAAGCAGAGCCATAATCAGCAGCAACAACCGCAGTGTTAGCTAATGAAATTGTGCCGTTAGAAGTAATTGGGCCACCAGTAAGACCTGTGCCAGTAGCCACATTTGTAACTGTGCCAACACCACCAGAAGCAATGCTTACGTTTGCTACGCTAGTAATACGGCCTTGTGCATCTACAGTGATCTGCGGAACGACAGTTGATGTTCCATACACACCTGATGTAACGGCTGTGTTAGCAAGGCTAATAGTACCGCTGGTCGTAATTGGGCCACCAGTTAATCCAGTACCCGTATTTACTTGGGTAACTGTACCTGAACCGTTACCACCACCGCCCCCTAAAGTTACAACCGTCTTTAACATGATTGTTCCTTATAGTCCATCACCCGCAGTCACATAAATTACAGATGACCCGCCAGCAGTTAAACCAGTAAAGTAAGCGTTAGGCACAAAGCTCAGAATCTCGTCTGTACCTGCTAACAAAGGCAGAGATGTAGCAACATTGCCAGCATTAGCAGCCGCAATAGCAGCACTCGTACCATAACCAAGAAATACAATGTTCGTTCCAGCATTGATAATACGGTATTGATTACCGCCCAATGTTGTAGATGAAGCTTGCACAGCCGCAGGAGCAACTGTATCTGCTGTAAATGTTACAGTATTGCCAAGTTTTGTAAATGCTTGAATGCCCATAATTTATCCTTACAAAGCCTGTATATCTGCACTAGCTAACGCTGGAATATCAGCACTGGTTATGGCTGGAAGTGGGTCTGTAGTTAATTCTGTCTCTTGTGGTAATACATACTCAACCCATTGCTCTTGCGACTGCGACCATGACCAATTGCCTTCTGGTTTAGGATCACGAATAACCCAACCCGGTGGATACCACCAAACCACCTCTTTGCCAGCAGGACACTCAGGAGCATCAGGCACTTCAATCCAGCCATCTGTGCCATCTGTCTCTGCTTTAGGAATTGATCCGTTTTTAGAATACATAAGTCACCTACAAAAGAGGGAAGGCTGCTGTTGGGGCTGTGAAATTGCTTGTATAGCGTGCGTAACCTTTAGTTATACGAAGATCATCTAAATAAGCATTAATACCTTGACTTCCATCTGACGTATTTGCGCCGACACCAAAGTTAGTGGTAACAGTCCAATCATTTGTGTCTGTGCCTGTGGCAACGCTTGTGCCGTTTACATATATTTTTGTCTGGTTAGTTCCAGTACCTTCTCTAACAATAGCTACATGAGTCCATGTTGAAGTAGTCAACGCTGTGTTGTATGCAAGTACGTCACCAACTCCATATTTATTAAGTGCAATTTTTGCATTGTTTATAGCAATAATAATCCCATTAGTAGCATTTGCTCCAACAACGTGATATGTACCAGCAGCCAAAGAATTAGGATATATCCAGAATTCTATTGTGTACGCTCCTGTTCCAAATGTGTATAGAGTATTACTTGGAAGTTTTAAATAATCACCAGTACCATCAAACGCCATGCTAGTAGTACCAAACTTCGCCTGTGTCGTGCTTACCTGTGCATTGCCTACAGTCTCTAATACATTCTTAGCAGTAGAGTCGAAGATGCCGGAGTTGGTGTAGTTGAGCAGGAGTGCTGTTCCGGTTACAGCAGTAAATGGTGAAGTTGCAGGAGTAAACGTAGTCGTATACAGACCCGTGTTAGTCATTCGATACGAACCAATGTAGCCAGTAAAATATCCGTCGCTACCGGGTCTGTTGGAAATATAAATATCGGTCGCAGTTACAGTCGAAGTATTTGTCTGCGTACTAATAGCCGTTCCATTTAAAAATAATTTTAGGTTGTTTGAACCAGTGCCGCTTCTTGATACTGCAACGTGCGCCCATTGGTTTCTTGGAAGTCCTGTTGTAGTGGTATATGTTGTTCCTCCCACAGCAAAACCTAAATAATCAGTTCCATCAGAAGTTGAAAACACTAATAAATTTGAACCGCCGTTGTAATCAATCAAACGAGCAGAGTAAGACTTGCTAGGATTGGCTGTCATGTAGAACCAGCCTTCCCAAGTAAAATCGCCAGTAAACGTAAATGCTGCGTTTGATGCAACGCTTAAATAATCCCCACTACCATCAAAATACCCACTACCACCTACTACGCTAGTGCTATATGCAGCAGTAGGAGCAAATGGGCTAAAGGCTTGGACGGATGGTGTGCCTGATGCAGTTAACGCAAATGCGTTAGTGCTGCTGTCAAAGAAACGATTACTTTGACAGGTAAGTAATGACGTGCCACTAATTGCTGTAAGCGGAGTAGTTGGAGGCGTAAATGCTGACGTATAAACTGCCGTTCCTTTAACAACTCTAGCATTAGAAATATATCCGGGCCAATACGCATAACTTGCAGCACCATAATATCTTCCAATATTTACCGTTGTTGCGGATGCAGTATAAATAGTTGAAGTAATAGTTGAAGAAACAGAAGAAACTCCATTTACCCATATAGTCCAAGTATTACCACTTCTTGTTACAGCAATATGTGTCCAAGTATTTGCAGATATTGCTGTTGTTCCAGTTAATACTGGCAAATCTGAACCTGTTGTACTGTAATAAAATAATGGGATATTAGAAGAATTTAATTCAAGTAACCAAGATTGAGTAGCTCCTGAATTATTCCATTTACTTATAATTGCTCTTTCTGTTCCAGATGTTGTTGGATTAACCCACGCTTCAACAGTAAAATCTCCGCTAGAAAAATCAAAAACAGCATTTGCGGGAGCAGTTAAATAATCACTTGATCCATTGAAGTAATTACTCCACCCTGTCTGACTAAACGGCGTAAACGTGCCCTGAGTCGTATTACCATTTCTGGTAATAGTGAAGTTGTTAGTGCTAGAGTCTAAGAACGTATTGTTCTGCGCTCCGTTAGTGCTGCTAGTGTTAAGCAGTAGGGTTGTGCGATTAAAGTATTCATCGACTGCAGTTGCTATAGCAGTCTTAATGCCAGCAAGAGCCGCCAGAATTCCACTCATGACACGTTCCCTGAAATGATGCAAACAGTACCGCTAAGAAATACCACCGTTGCCAAACCGCGAGTAGCCAAAGTAACACTAGACTTATCCGTATCAGTTCCAGCAATATAAGCCGTAGTGATAGAGCAAGTGATAGTCACGCCAGAGCTAGTATTGTTAGCAATAGCGATAATGTCACCTTCAGCAAATGTCGCATCAGGAATCGTTATAGAGCCACCTGAGCCTACTTGGACATACTTGCCTACATCACCAGTAGCAAGCGAATAAGAGCCTGTCTTAGTACCTACAGCAGGTAGATCACGGTAGCCAATAGGGTTAGTGCCATCAACCGTACAATTGGTTAGTGTGCCTGAGCTAGGAGTACCTAAGACACCACCGTTAACTACAGGGGCACCAGATGAGCCTACATTGACCGCTAAAGCCGTAGCTACGTTACTACCTAGACCGCTTACGCCAGTAGCAATAGGCAGACCTGTAGCATTAGTCAATGTAGCTGATGCAGGAGTACCTAACGCACCACCAGACTGGTATTTGTCCGTATTAAGATTAGTAAAGTTTGAATCGACTTCAACATAACTAAGGGCTGAACCTTTGCCAGCACGAGTAACGATAGTAGACATAATTTACCCCTTATGCCAAAGTTACGGAAAGATTCGTAGCATTTATCTTAAAGATATCACCGTTAGAAATAGTCTTACTTGTATCTAATGCTGAGTGATACAAGAGATTACCTGCCGTTACAGCGTCACGAATACCAACGTGAGTGATAATTCCCCAATCAGCCGTACATTGAGGAAACTCAATCGCAGAGCTATTAGACGTAGCACCACCAGACGGAGCACTAAACGTAATAGACTGACGAACATACGAGCCACCTGTTACCTCTGTGCCAGTATCAGCATCAGTCGGATCATTGGTATATAAAGCTAAGAAGGTAGTAGTCGGTGCTGTATAGCTAGTAGCACGTAACGTACCGTTAATTAATGCGTTTTCCAAATAATTCGAAATTTCAGCCATGATTTACCTCACAGACATTGACATAGGTTGACCACCGTATTCACCATTCTGGTCGTCAGTAGAAA
>Ga0247723_1001240_pt1 | contig 15307 bp, 11 predicted proteins | sample MSEWelMarce5H_FC_FD_189079 | JGI IMG/M metagenome (GOLD analysis project Ga0247723, IMG submission 189079) | Subsurface sediment microbial communities from gas well in West Virginia, United States - MSEEL Well Study Marcellus 5H_FC | ecosystem: Environmental > Terrestrial > Deep subsurface >...
GGAATTCAGTTCAGCAAAAGACCAAGTGACAGCCACTTTAGTCACACGCCCCGGCCTCGGTGAAACCGTTGGTGCTGGTGGTGTTTACACCGTTACTTGCGTAGGCGCAGACGGCGTTGAAAAGTGGTCTGACACATTCCACAACTTGGTGGTTAACCAAGGTTTGGCTAACATGAACGGCGCATATTTTGCCGGTACTGCACAGACTACTACTTGGTATCTTGGCTTGGTTGAAGGCCCCGGTTCCGGTACAACATTTGCCGCAGCAGACACTTTGGCCTCTCATGCTGGTTGGACAGAAAGCACAGCCTACACAGGTAACCGCAAAGCAGTTACTTTTGGTTCAGCTACAACAGCAAACCCATCAGTGATTACAAACTCTGCATCGCCTTCTTCATTCACAATGAACGCTACAGCCACTATTGCTGGCGCTTTCTTGACCAGCGCAAGTACTGGTACATCCGGTATTTTGTTCTCTGAAGGTGATTTTACTGGCGGCGACAAGTCTGTTGCTTCTGGCGATACACTGAACGTCACATATCAATTCTCATTGACCGCGACCTGATAAGGTATGTTCGGGGATGTAGCTTTTGCGCAAGCGCCGTTTGCCTCTCAAGGGGGCAACACGTTTGCCGTTGCTATTTCCGAAACAGGATCAGGTGTTGATGCTGTAAACGCACTGTTTACTGCTGGTGGTTTGATGCTGGAATCTGCGTCTAGTGCCGACTCGGTTTCTGTTCAATCAAATTTTGTAGCTACAAACGCAGAAACTGCTTCTGGGGTGGATGTTGTAAACACGCTGAACAATACATTCAATGTGTCTTTACCCGAAGCTGCAAGTGGGCTGGATACTGTTTCTAGCCTCGGTACTTATCCCGGTAGTATTGCTGAGACAGCTTCTGGTATTGATGTTGTTTCTAGTTTGGGTACATACCCCGGCGCTATTTCTGAAACTGCTAGTGTTTTAGACACTATTGTTGCAAATGCTATTTTCTTAGCAAGTCGTGCAGAGTCAGCATCCGGTGTTGATTCTTTTGCTTCTCAAGTAGCGTTTGCGGCGGCTATTTCTGAAAGCGTCTCTGCAAGCGCAGTATTCACATCTCAAGCGGCGTTTGTTGCGGCTGTCTTAGAAGCAGCTAGTGGTTTGGATGCGTTTAGCACCGCTGCTACTTTTGTAGCTTCAGTAGCTGAAGCCGCGTCTGGTGTAGATGCAATGCAGGGAGCTTTTGTACTCGATGCTAGTATTGCAGAGTCTGCTTCTGGTGTGGACTCTGTATCAAACACTGTTGTTTTTGTCGGTTCTATTCAAGAGTTTGTTTCCGCACTTGATTCAAACAGTGTGATATTGACAGTCAATGCGAATGTAACTGGAATTCAGCTTCTTGTGTCTATTGGGAATGTCCTTGTATGGGCGACAATAGATGACAGCCAGAACGCAAACTGGCAGAATATCAATGACACGCAAAACCCCGGTTGGAATAACCTACCGTCGTAAGGATTCAAGATGGCACTCGTATTAAAAGATCGGGTTAAGGAAACCTCTACCACTGCTGGTACAGGCACGTTGACACTTGCTGGGGCAGTAACAGGGTTTCAATCTTTTGCCGCTGTAGGTAATGGCAACACAACGTATTACGCCATCGCAGACTCAATCACAGGTGATTGGGAAGTGGGTATTGGTACGTACACTTCTTCTGGTACAACACTGTCTCGTACAACAGTTTTATCTTCAAGTAACAGTGGGTCGCTGGTAAATTTTGCAGCCAATCCAAAGGATGTGTTTGTTACGTACCCGTCCGAGAAGTCTGTATATGAAGATGCTTCCAATGTGGTTAACGCCACGTCGTTTGGCGCAATTACAGCCACATCTGCTGCACTGACAACCGGTACGGTTTCTACTACGCCCGCATCCAACACTGACATCGCCAATAAGCAGTACGTGGATGGTTTGGTTACACAAGGTATCTCATACCATGAGCCTGTGTATGTTGAATCTCCGAACACCACGGGCAATCTAAACGCTACATACAACAATGGCGCTTCCGGAGTTGGCGCTACGCTGACCAATGCAGGTACGCAAGTTGCGTTGACTGTTGACGGCATACTCATGACTGTCGGCAAGCGCGTGCTGATATATAACCAAACAAACGCTACGCAAAACGGCGTCTACGAAGTCACCACCGTAGGTGATGGCTCAACTAATTGGGTACTGACACGCACTGCCGATGCTGATACGTATGGCCTGCGTGACCCCAATGCTTTGGGTTACAACGATGCGTTCTTCGTTACCAACGGCAACACAGGCGCGGGCGAGACTTACGTTTGTACAACAACCGGCACCATTACTTTCGGTACAACAAACATCACCTTTGCACAGATCAGTTCTGCGCAGGTCTACACAGCCGGTACAGGTTTAAACCTTTCACCTGCCACCACATTCAACATCTCTAACACAGGTGTCTCGGCCAGCACGTATGGTTCAGCTTCTGCGGTTCCCGTGTTTGCGGTCAATGCTCAAGGCCAGATCACGGGTGTCACAAACACCAACATTGCAATCAACGGCTCGGCTGTGTCGGGCAACATTTCTGGATCGGCTGGGTCTGTGGCGAATGCGCTGACGTTGGGTACATACCTGACGGGCACAAGTTTTAACGGCTCTGCTGCTGTAACAGCAACCGTTGACGCAACTGCGACTAACACGGCCTCTAAGGTAGTGGCTCGTGACTCGTCTGGTAACTTTGCTGCTGGCACAATCACAGCAGCTTTGTCTGGTAATGCCTCAACCGCAACTGCGGCCACGAACGTAGCTGGTGGCGCAGCCAATCAGATTCCATACAACACCGCGTTAGCTACAACGTCATTCATTACTGCGCCTACAACGGCTGGTACGTACTTGGGCTGGAACGGTTCTGCGTTTGCTTACTCTGCGATCTCTACCCCCGCTTCTGTTACGTTTAACAACAGCGGTTCAGGCGATGCCTCTGGCACATCTTTCAATGGTTCGACTGCACGGACAATTTCCTACAACACAGTTGGCGCACCATCCACAGGTGGTACAGGTGCTACGGGAACATGGGGCATTTCAATCAGTGGTAACGCAGCCACGGCTACAAGTGCAACATCTGCTACAACAGCCACACAAGTTTCAAACTCGCTTAGCGCCGGAACTTATTTAACTGGAAGCGCGTTTAACGGTTCTTCTGCGCAGACATGGACAGTTGATGCTACGTCTGCAAACACAGCTTCTAAAGTGGTGGCCCGCGATGTCTCCGGTAACTTCTCTGCGGGCACAATCACTGCGGCTTTGTCGGGAAATGCCACTACTGCCACCACTGCAACACAGGTTTCCAACAGCCTTACACTTTCCACGTCTGGTACAGGACTGTCTGGATCGGCTACGTTTAATGGATCTTCTGCCCAGACTTTTACCGTATCGTCTAACGCTACCAACGCCAATACAGGTTCAACCATTGTTGCCCGTGATGCCTCTGGTAACTTCAGCGCTGGTACGATTACAGCCACGTTGTCAGGTAACGCCTCAACAGCTACGTCTGCCACAACCGCAGGCTCAATCACAAGTCAGGCCAACAGCGCGACCATCACCGCTTCAAGCTCAAACACAGCCAATCAGATTGTCCTGCGTGATGCTTCTGGTAACTTCTCTGCCGGTACGATTACTGCGACTTTGAGTGGCAACGCTTCAACCGCAACAAGTGCAACATCTGCAACAACCGCTGGGTCAATCACAGGCCAAGCAAACAGCGCCACAATTACTGCAACCACTTCGTCAACCGGTAATACAATTCCCCTACGTGACGCCAACGGGTATATTTTTAACAGCTACTTCAATACAAGTAGTGGCGGCGCTGAACGTAATGCTTCTGGCATGGCGTATTTTGCTGGTTTTAACTCAAGCGATTATTACATTCGCAGCTTCACCCCTGCGGCTGTTGCCTCGGCAATTAGTGGTCAGACAATGAACATTAACGGGTCATCGACCTCGTGTTCAGGCAACGCTGCAACAGCCACAACAGCGACCAATCTGTCAGGTGGAACAATTAATGGTCTGACCCTTAACCAATACAACTCTAATAACCCTCGTCTTTATTCTGCTACAACCGGGGCGACCGGTCTCCTAGGTGTGGATTCTGCCGGTACATTTAAATACCAACTCTACGGTGATGGTACTAACTACGGATTTTTGAATAATGCGTGGGCGGGGTGGGATTTACAAAAAGTCATTAATGGTGAGTTAACGTTATGGGTAAGTAGTGTTCAGCGAACTGTACTTCACAGCGGCAACTACACAAGCTACGCCCCATCACTGACAGGCTCAGGTGCATCAGGCACTTGGAGCATTAACGTTACAGGATCAGCAGGGTCAGCTACCACCGCAACAACAGCCACAACAGCCAACGCTTTAGCAACCGGCAACAACTACCAAGTTAACTCTCTGGGTGTTGGTACAGCAGGTTCAGGTACAGCAGGTGAGATTCGCGCAACAAACAACGTGACTGCGTACTATTCTTCTGACATCAAGTTCAAAGAGAACGTGCGCAACATCCCCAACGCTGCGATTACGGCAGCGGCCATCGGCGGTAAGCTGTTTGATTGGAAGGCCGAGTACATTGAAGAGCACGGCGGCGAAGACGGCTACTTTATCCAAAAGGCTGACTTTGGTGTCATTGCCCAAGACGTATTGGCTAAGTTCCCTGTTGCAGTTCGCACTCGACCCGACGGCTCATTGGCGGTAGACTACGAGAAGCTGAGCGCCTTGGCTTTGGCAGCAAACGCTGAACACGAAGCCCGTATCTCTAAACTTGAGGCGCTGGTCGCCAAACTCATCGAAGGATAATTATGCCCGCCGGACTTAGTAACACAGCGCTACTTGACTTGCCTCTGCCAGTTGAAGGCTACTTCGACGGCTCATGGGGTGACTTGGTCAACTACTCACTGACCAACTATTTGGATATTGCTATTGCCGGCACGTCAACTTTTACAGGTGACGGCGCAGTTACGCTTGATAACACAGCCGGTGACGATACGGCTACAAATATCACAGCAAACTCTGGACAGTACGCCATCATCAAGGTGGCAGGCACGCTGACCACAACCAAGATCATCACAGTTGGTACTGTTAGCTCCCCTGCTGTAAGCAAGTCTTACATTCTGGACAACGCCGCTACGGGCGGCACAGTGACATTCAAAGCGTATGGCCAGACCGGTGTTTCCGTAGCTGTAGATGAAAAGTGCATCGTGTATTTCAACGGCACTGACTTTGTCAAAGTAGCTTCCAGCGTAGTGGACGGTGTGTCCACCATCAGCTTTGGCTCCACAGGTTTAACTCCTTCTACGGCTACTTCTGGTGCTGTGACTGTTGCTGGTATTTTGGCGGTTGCTAATGGTGGTAACGGAACCGCTACCCCTGCGCTTGTTCAAGGCTCTGGCGTAACTATTACGGGTACTTGGCCTAATCAAACAATTAACGCTACAGGGACTGGCGGTACAGTGACAAGCGTAGGCGGCACAGGCACAGTAAGTGGTATCAGTCTTACAGGTACGGTTACAAGTTCTGGGAACTTAACGCTTGGCGGCACGCTGGCTGTCACGCCTTCTAACTTTGCTTCCCAAACAGCCAACACAATTTTGGCCGCGCCAAACGGCTCTTCTGGAACCCCTACATTCCGCGCACTTGCAGCGGCAGACGTGCCGACACTGAATCAAAACACAACCGGTACTGCGGCAAGCACACCCCTGTTGCAAACAACAAACTTCAGCATCTCTGAAGTAGGTGGAGAGTTGGTTTTTAAATACGGTGCTACTACAATTGCAAGCATGGACAGCAGCGGTAACTTGACAACCATTGCAAACGTAACCGCTTACGGAACCCCATAAGGAATACACATGGCACTACCAGCATCCGGCCCTTTGGCGCTTACAGACATCCAAACTGAGTTTGGCGGCGCAAATCCTATTGGCATGAATGAATATTACGCAGGTGGTGGTCTTGTGCCTGCGGGCACGTCGGGTACATACGGTGCTGTGCCAAGCAGCGGTGCTTTGTCTATTCAAAACTTCTACGGCACTTCCAACTTTGTGCCAATTTATATTGAAGAAGTGTTTTCAACGTATCTTTACACGGGTAACAGTTCTACACAGACCATCACCAATGACATTGACTTGTCTACTTATGGTGGTTTGGTTTGGATTAAAAGCAGGACTGGTGATGTTTCTCATGCACTAATTGATACCGCCCGTGGAGGCAGTCAAGTTCTTTCTTCAAATACAGATTCAGCACAAGCAAACTATTCACCACAAGGCATTTCTGCATTTAATTCAAGCGGCTTTACAGTAAATGGTGCGGCAACTACAATAAATAGCACGATCTACACCTACGCCTCATGGACATTCCGCAAGCAACCAAAGTTCTTTGATGTTGTGACTTACACAGGCAATGGTTCTGCGCCAAGAAATATTTCTCACAATCTTGGTTCTGTGCCGGGTTGTATTATGATAAAACGGACAGATTCAACAGGCACATGGACTGTGTATCATGCAGGCATTGGAAATACAAAGGCAATATTTTTAAATGCAACTGCTACTACAGATACTAATTCGGCGTATTGGAACAACACAACTCCAACAAGCACTGTGTTTACTCTTGGTGGAACTTTTGGCGATATAAACGCTAACGGCGCAACCTATGTCGCCTATCTATTTGCAAACAACGCGGGTGGTTTTGGCCTGACGGGTTCAGACAATGTTATTTCCTGTGGAATTTTTTCTGGTGCGACTTCAGTTAATCTTGGATACGAACCTCAATGGGTTTTGCTTAAATCCACCACAGCTGTGCAAGATTGGTTTGTTATTGACAATATGCGCGGTTGGACAGCAGATGGGGGTTACACTTTTTTGCAGCCCAATAATGCGTACGGAGACGCGGGTGGTAGTAATGGCCCTCGCCCAACATCCACAGGTTTCTATTGGCCTTATCCCGGCAACGATTATATTTACATTGCCATTCGCCGTGGCCCAATGAAAGTTCCTACGGTTGGGACAAGCGTGTACACACCCGTTGCTTTAAGTTCTCCGGCTACAGGAACTGTGACAGCAGGATTTCCTGTTGATTTAGATTTTCAGGCCATAAAAGGTGGCAACGGTAATAATACAACAGTGGTTGACAGATTAAGGGGTAGTGCACAGCTTATAACTTCAAGTACAGGTACAGAAACTAACGCTGCCGGTGTATGGAGCTTTGCTAGCAATACTGCTCTAATTGATAATTTTGGAGCTTCTCTTTATTGGCTCATGCGTAGAGCGCCGTCGTTTTTTGATGAAGTTTGTTATACGGGTAATAACGCTAACTCTCAAACCATCTACCATAATCTTGGCGTTACCCCGGAAATGATTATTGTTAAACGTAGAAGTGCTGCAGATAGTTGGTATGTCTATACACCTGCAATGCCTGCTACAAATCAAATCGCAATGTACTTAAATTCAACCATGACGGGCTTAATAGTAGGTACGGGCGGAGCGGCGCTTTGGGGTTTAACAAGCACCACGTTTGAAGCTAACTACACTGCGATGAATTTAAACTCAAACGACACGTTTGTTGCATACATGTTTGCCACTTGCCCCGGAGTGTCTAAAGTAGGAAGTTACACCGGCACGGGCGCATTACAAACAATCAATTGTAGTTTTACAACAGGTTCACGTTTTGTTTTAATTAGACGTATAGATTCTGCGGGTGATTGGTATGTGTGGGATTCTGCCCGTGGCATATCTTCTGGAAATGACCCGTACATATTACTAAATACAACCGCAGGTGAAACCACAGGCACAAACTACGTTGATACAACAAGCGTAGGGTTTCAAGTTACAGCCGCAGCGCCCTCAGCAATTAATGCAAACGGTGGCAAATTTATTTTCTTAGCAATTGCATAAAGGAACATCATGGAAATCAGAGTCAGACAATCAGGCGCGGTAATGTTTTGGAATGAGTTCCGTGAGTTGCTGCTTGCCCAAAACCCTTCAGAGTTAATTACAGTTGCCCCTCAAACCGAAGAGTGGCTTGATGCACATGGTGCAGACATTGTGTTTGAAGGCCCACAAGCTACCGGCGGCACGGTGTATCAATACTCAATGCGCCAAGGCGTAGAGCAGGACGGCCAAGGCCGTTGGTTTACCAAGTATGTGCTTGGCCCTATTTTTATAGGCGAAACTGCGGTGGCAGATGAAGCGGAATACAAAGCCATGAAAGATGCTGACCGGGCAACCATCATGCGCCAACAACGTAATGAAAAGCTCAAAGAATCAGATTGGACGCAGATTGCCGACAGCACAGCGGATAAACCAACATGGGCAACGTACCGTCAAGCACTGCGTGACATTACTGCGCAGTCAGGTTTCCCTTGGACAGTCACTTGGCCTGAGACACCATAATCATGCGAGACTGGGCTGAAGCGTTTATCGTTGCGGCCTTCATCTCCATCTTCATTGTGTGGGGTACGTTTACGATAATTTGGATGTGGGGATGAAATGGAACTTGAGTATTACACTAAAATTATTGGCGCAGTAACTGCCTCAACTGCCATGATTGGTGGTGGTTATACGCTTGCTGACAAGTTTGGTGTGTTCCATAAAGACATCCTCAAGTGGGCACCAGAGCACTTTCAAATATCTGATGCGCCTGCAAACGGCGAATTCAAGGTTGTAGTGGCTCGTCAGAAGATTAGAGATAACTGCGAAGTTACGTCGTTCAAGCTAGAGGTGCGGGATTCTGAGTTAGTTGTGCACCCAGCCAAGCCTAGCATTGCAACATTCTCTGGGCCAGCCAGTGACACAGTGGATAAGTTTGGGTACAAGTTCAAGCTTGACACCACTTCACAAGTAACGCCCGGCGTTGCTACCTTGATGGCGCACATCAAATACAAGTGCCCCGAGGGTGAAGTGATTGTGAACTACCCTTCGCACAAGAATCTAATGTTTACGATTAAGGAATCAAATGTTTGAAGTTCTAGGTGGTGGTATTTTGGGTGGGGTTTTTGGCGGTATCTTCCGTCTGGCCCCTGAAGTCTTAAAGTTCTTTGACAAGAAGAACGAACGCCTGCATGAGATGGCAATGTTTAGCCGTCAGTGCGAGTTGGAGCAAATCCGTGGGCAGCAAAAGTTAGCCGAGATTGGCGCTCAAAGAGAAGCTGCTATTGATGTTGGTGTCATGGATGCTTTCAATGCCGCAATCAATCAGCAAGCCGAGATGGTCAAAGCGGCAGGTGGCTGGGCGGCTAGTCTGTCTGCATCTGTGCGTCCTGTGGTGACTTACTGGATATTATTTGTCTGGTCTTTTGTACACGTATGGTTTGCATGGAACGCATGGGTTGCTGGTGCGCCAGCGGTAGAAGTATTTAAGACCATGATGTCGCCTGACTTCTCAGCCCTGCTGTCTGGGACTATTAACTATTGGTTCCTTGATAGAACTCTGAAGCAACGCGGCATATGAACCTAGAACTAGCCGCTGAACTGTGCCGACGGTTTGAAGGCTATCGGGCCAAGCCATATCTTTGCCCTGCCAACGTAGCCACGATTGGGTACGGTTCTACCTACTACGCTGATGGGCGCAAGGTAACATTGGAAGACCCTCCGATGGATGAGCCGACAGCCAGAGCGCTGTTGATGGCGGAGCTTCTGCACACCTACGCACCCGGTGCGGTCAGGCATTGCCCAAATCTGCTGGTGATTGCGGCTCAAGGTGATCCAAGGAAGCTAAACGCCATCGTAGATTTCTGCTACAACTTAGGTATTGGCCGCTTGCAAACAAGCACGTTAAAGAGGAAAATCAACGCCAATGATTGGGAAGGAGCCAAGGAACAACTTATGCTCTGGACTAAAGGTGGCGGCAAGGTTTTGCCGGGCTTGTTAAAACGCCGCACGGCTGAGTGCGCCTTACTGGATTGACCGATGCCATTACAAAAAATTCTGTTTAAGCCGGGGGTCAATAAAGAGAACACTCGCTACACAACTGAAGGTGGTTGGTACGAGTGCGACAAGGTGCGCTTTCGTCAGGGCAATCCAGAAGTAATTGGCGGCTGGACACGGCTTTCTACAAACACGTTCCTAGGCGTTTGCCGTTCCCTTTGGAATTGGGTCACGCTCAATGGCCCTAACCTCTTGGGTGTGGGCACAAACCTTAAGTTCTACATTGAAAAGGGCGGGGTTTACAACGACATTACCCCGATTCGGGCAAGCAGCACGATCAATAACGACCCGTTTACAGGCAACGGCACTACTACAGTCACCGTAACGGACACAGCGCATGGTGGTGTAACTGGAGATTTTGTTACTTTCAGTAATGTTACGGGTGCGTACGAGACAACGTTTGAAGCACAGTTTCAGATCACCGTTACCGGTGTTGACACATACACCATATCTACTGCGCCGACAGTTATTCCAGCGGGCTCTACGGGCGGTGCTTCTGTTGTTGCCGCGTATCAAATTAACGTTGGCGCGGCTTCTGCACTACCTGTTGTGGGTTGGGGCGCGGGGCCTTGGGGTTCAGGCCCTTGGGGTACGGGCGCATCTACGCTGTTCCCCTTGCGCTTGTGGAGCCAGATCAACTACGGCGAAGACTTGGTGTTTGGCCCCCGTGGTGGTGGCCTTTACTACTGGGATGCAACCGGTACAGTTAGCGCCCGAGGCGTAGCACTTAACACACTTGGCGGTACAGTTTCATTTACAAACAGCGCGGTGACTCTTGTGCCGACTGTGGTGACATCTACCATCCTATATACAGAAGGCGCGGCGCTTCAATTCTCTGGGGGCTCTTTACCAACCGGTATTACCGCAGGTGTAACGTACTACGTTTTCCAAGTTAACGGGTTGACGTTCAACTTACTTACTGCCGCTGGTGCGGAAGTATCTACAACCTCTGCTGGCACGGGTGCGGTGTCAAACATTGTTGACTGTCCTGTTGTTCAAAATACCTTGACAGTGTCGGACTCATCGCGCTTCATTATTGTGTTTGGCACCAACGACTATGGCGATACGGATATTGACCCCATGCTGATCCGCTGGTCAGCGCAGGATGACATCTACAACTGGACACCTGACGCCACAAACCAAGCAGGTTTTACACGCCTATCGCACGGCTCTGAAATTGTTTGCGCTGTACAGACCCGCCAAGAGATTTTTGTGTTAACTGATTCGGCTGCGTATTCTCTGCAATACCTTGGCCCCCCTTATGTCTGGGCACCGCAGCTTTTGGGTGACAACATCTCTATCGTTGGTCAAAACGCCATCGTGATTGCTTCCGGTATTGTGTATTGGATGGGCGTGGATAAGTTCTATGCCTATGACGGTCGTGTGCAGACACTCAACTGTGACCTACGCCGTTACGTGTTCCAAGACTTTAATATCAGCCAAGCATCGCAGGTTATGTGCGGCACTAACGAAGGTTTCAACGAAGTATGGTGGTTCTATTGCTCTGCCAACGCTACACAGAATAACCGCTATGTGGTATACAACTACCTAGAGAAAGTTTGGTACTACGGCACAATGAGCCGCTCCGCTTGGATTGACTCTGGCTTGCGTGACTATCCAATGGGTACAACGTACGACGCTAATACGGGTACTGGGCTTGTTGTGTACCATGAGAACGGCATCAACGATAACGCCACTGCTACGACTGCACCTATTGACGCATACATTTCTTCGTCTGAGTTTGACATTGGTGATGGGCATAACTTTGGGTTTGTGTGGCGCGTATTGCCAGACTTAACATTCCAAAACTCTACAAACACACCTGCTGGTACTACACCAACTGTGACCATGACGCTGTATGGTCTGGCCAACTCAGGCTCGGGTGTAACAAGTTCTGCCAATCAACCTGTGGCCAAGAGCAGTACGTACGTGATTACGGAAGAGTTCACGGGTCAGATATTTACCCGCATGCGCGGTCGACAAATGATCTTCAAGATTGGCTCTAACCAGATCAATACTGCTTGGCAGTTGGGTGCACCACGTATTGACATCAGACCGGACGGCAGGCGCTGATGGCAACAAACACACGGATTATTAACCCCGCTGTACCCAACCTGCCACTGGGTACGGATCAGTACGAGCGCCGGTATCAGGATCAGTTTACAAACGTCTTGCGCTTGTACTTTAACCAACTGCGTAATGCGTTGAGTGAGTTGTTGGGCAATATAGGGGGCAGTTATATTGGGTTCCCTTATGTAGCTGCATCTGACGAAGCGCTTCAGTATGCAACAGCGGCAAACACACCAACCATAGTTCAGTGGAATACGTTAGAGGCGGGTAATGGATTTACGCTAAACCCCAATAACACGGCTACTGCGCAAGTCTCCGGCGTTTACAAAATAACCTACAGCCTACAATTTGCCAACAACGATAACGCCGCCCATGATGCGCTAGTTTGGTTACGCCTAAACGGGGATAACTCTACCCACGACGTAACAAACTCAACCACTATTTTTACTGTGCAACCTCGAAAAAGTGCATTGATTCCAAACTATGTTTGCGGCTATTCTGAAGTGGTGTTCCCTCTAAACGCAGGAGACTCTGTCGGTTTATGGTGGGGCACAGAACAAGCGGCCACCTCGGGCGGGGCAACAGGAATTTACATTGATTACCAAGCAGCCCAAACAACCCCTATGGCGTACCCCGCAGTTCCATCAGCAATCGGGTCAATAACATTTGTCTCGGCGCTACCAACATGATATTATCGACTAACCCCCATTTTGAGAGGCAACCATGAGCCTTGCAGTACTAGCCGACCACATGGCATCGAAGGGTCGCGGCCCTGACTCGATGCTCATCCACATGTCCCCACGTGAAGTGCAGGGGCTACAAGCTTTAGCCATGAAACATGGCGGCTCACTGACTATTAACCCTGATACGGGTTTACCCGAAGCTGGCTTTTTAGATAAATTGTTGCCAACTATTATTGGTGCGGGTATTAGTTTCTTCTCGGGTGGCATGATTAATCCTATGCAAGCCGCCGCTATTGTTGGCGGTATTCAAACGGTACGCACAGGTGATATTGGCAAGGGTATTAGCGCAGGTCTTGGTGCTTATGGCGGTGCTGGTTTGACTGCAGGGTTAACTACTGCTGGTACAGGGGCTATTGGAGGTGAGGCTGCTAAAGCTGGGGCTGGACTTGCTGGTGATATGGCGTTTAACTTAGCGGATGCTGGCGTAACAGATGCTGGTATGCAAAGCTTAGGGAATGTGGAAGCGACTAATCAAGCCCTCCAACAGCAAGCAGCGGAGCGAGTAGCAGCAGCGTCTCCATTTGATAGGTTGTCTGCAGGTGCGAAATCTGTTGCTGAAAATCCAATGAGCTTTGCAAACAAAGACAACCTAAAATACTTAGCCGCTGCCGCTGGCCCCGCAATCATGGCTGGCGCAAACGTACAAGCTAAGGGCCCCCAGACTGTTACTAAGCCCGGGATGATTCGCCCATACGCTTTTGATCCATACGGTGGTACGTTTACTGCTGGAACTCCTTACGAAGCTGCGCCGACTAGGGCGGCTGACGGTGGCTTGATGGGTATGGCTAGTGGTGGCTACAACCCCGGTATGCTTGACTTTACTCAGCGCAGTGAACCTGTTGTGCGTATGGCTGAAGGCGGTATTGCTGGTTATGCCCCCGGTGGATACGTTCCCTCCGATACGGATATTTTTAACTACTTTAAAACTCCCGGCCTTACCGATGCACAGATTGCCGCTGCTATGCAGCAGTACGACGTAAGTCCTGAGCGGGTTGCTCGTGCTACTGGTACGATGGATAGACTCCCAGAATACAACACACGTTTTGTTCAGGCAGTTGCCCAACCTAATGTTGACACTTCAGAGTTTATGGCGGCTACCAAAGACGTAGGACTGCAGAACCAAGGGTTGGCAAACGCTTTACAAAACTCTGGCTTGTCTGCTGGTGCCCAGTACGCACTGACCCATCAAGATATTGGTATGCCTGAGAATGTTGCTGAGACCCAAGGTGGTTTAGAAGGTCTAAGCAGCAACATCAACTACGCTGTGAATACTCTGCGAGATGCAGGCACAACCGGTGCCGATGCGCGTGCTGCGGCTTTAGCAGAGATGAATAGATATGGTTTGAACGAAGCCGACGTGTTACGCGCAACAGGTAAAACTGTAGCCGAGCTGTTCCCCGATACAAAAACTGTTGTTAAACCACCCGTTGTTACACCGACTGTAGTTCCCGGCGGCGTGCAAATGCCTAATGCTACAACTTACGACAACGGTGCATTTGGTAATTATGGTTCCGGCAATCAAACGGGCACTGACTACCTTGGCCGCGAAGTATCTATTGCTACGCCCGGCGATATCATTACAAACCCAGATGACACACGCACAGTTGTGCCTAACGTACCCGGTCGTCCATACGGCGGGTTTACAGGTATGGATGCAGTAAAAAGCGCTTATACCGCTGGCGGTGGTAGTTTGGGCTACATCCCTTACGCACCTAAAACAATTGAAGAGTTTGAGTCTAAGTACAACAAGCTGACCGGTGGTTCCAAGCAAGCTTATGACTACTTGATGGGCAAGACACCGTACGATCCCGTGCCGTTTACAAAAACCGGTGAGATTCAAAAACCATATTGGGAGTCTGTTGGTAGATACCCAGTTAACTTAAAGACTAAGAAGTACGTCTTTAAAGATGGCAAGTATGTTTTGAACCCAGAGTATGTTGACCCTCCTTACGTACTTGCAGCTAAAAAGGCTGCAGCGGAAAAAGAAACCAATAAAACTGCGGCGGCATCAGGTAAGTCTATTAGTGTCCTTGATGCCCAAGGAAATACAGAGCAAGCGTACATGCGTGATGATGGTTTCTACTACACATCCGGCGGTAGTAAGTTTGACGACAAGGGTATTCAAGTTGCAGCAGGTGGTGGTTTGATGGCTATGGCTCGTGGCGGTATGTCCCAGCAGTTTGACCTTGGTGGTTACTCTGACGGCGGCAGACTCTTGCGCGGCCCCGGTGATGGTGTGTCTGACTCTATCCCTGCAACGATTGGTAACAAGCGCCCTGCACGTTTAGCCGACGGTGAATTTGTTGTACCTGCACGTATCGTGTCTGAGTTGGGTAACGGCTCAACTGAAGCTGGCGCACGCAAACTCTATGCAATGATGGATCGCGTACAGAAAGCCCGCCGAGGTACTGTCGGCAAAGGTAAAGTGGCAAAGAATAGCCGCTCTGATAAACATCTTCCCGCGTAAGGAATAGACATGGCTACAACCCCATCCCAAATAACCGAATATCAAACGGGCT
>Ga0247723_1001243_pt1 | contig 15240 bp, 21 predicted proteins | sample MSEWelMarce5H_FC_FD_189079 | JGI IMG/M metagenome (GOLD analysis project Ga0247723, IMG submission 189079) | Subsurface sediment microbial communities from gas well in West Virginia, United States - MSEEL Well Study Marcellus 5H_FC | ecosystem: Environmental > Terrestrial > Deep subsurface >...
AAGCACCGTGAGAACTTAAAGCGCAATAACTGCGTAGAAGTTGGAAACGATGTGAATTTTGAGCAAAAAAAGGTTGAATTCAGCCGTAAAGAAAACGAAGCCCGTAAGCGTCAAATTGCGGAAATTGCATACTCCAAACTTAACTACAGATAGGGAAAACCATGTCAGATGACCGCAGAGAATTACTTGAAGCAGCCTTAGACCAAGCCGAAGAAGGCACACTTGAAGCACCTATTGAAAAGGAGATTGAAGTAAATGACGATCCAATCCAAAGCGAAAACGCCAGCGAAGAAGGTAGCGTTGAAGAAAGCAGCGACCGTGACGAAAAAGGTCGTTTCAAGGCCCAAGAAGCCAGTACCGAGCAGGATTCCGCTGAAGAACCTGACTTGGTGGCAGAAGCTAGTGATGTTCCTGACGAAGAAATAAAACGCCCTACTACTTGGAAAAAAGAGTATGTCGATGTTTGGAACAAGATGCAGGAAGGCAAGCCGCTAGATAAAGCGGAGTTTGCTAAGTTTGCTGAATATGCTAATCAGCGTGAATCCGAGTACAAAAAAGGCGTATCTGCCTACAAAGCAGAAGCCGACAATGCACGGCAGCTTACAGAGGCCATTGGGCAGTTTGCCCCTGAATTGCAGGCACAAAACATTCACCCCGTAGCCTGGATTAACAATTTAGGTCGTGCGCACATGATTTTAAGCAAAGCACCATATCAAGAAAAAGTGCAAATGTTTCATAGACTTGCCCAAGATTATGGAATACAATTAAATTCAGATAGCTTACAAATGCCTGAACAGGCGTATGTAGACCCGTATCAACAGCAGTTAATGCAACAACTTCAAGCTACCCAGCAACAAGTTCAGCAACTGTCAGCGATACGAGAGCAAGAGGAAAATGCTCGAGTAATGCAGGAATACACTCGAGTAAGTAGTGACAAAGAGCGGTATCCGCACTTTGAATTGGTAAGGGAAGATATGGCTCAATTACTTGAGCGAGGTTTAGCCCAAGACTATGATACGGCTTATGAGAAAGCTGAGCGCATGAATGACGAAGTTTACAAGCTGAAACAAGAACAACTCTTGAAATCAGTAAGTACCCAAGCGTCTAAGGCACAGCAAGTAGCTAAAGCTAAAGCAACTGCTGTTAGTCCAAGATCCGTTACTCCTAGCGGTCAAGTGTCTAAATCAGATGCAAAGGATAGACGATCCTTGCTTATGGCTAATTTAGCCGATGCAGAGGGTGGTCGGGTTTAACTTAATCAATTAAAGGAAATATCATGGCATTCGCAAATAGCGCAATCACCGATATTATCGCTACCACCATTCAAAGTCGTAGCGGAGTATTGGCAGATAACTTAACACAAAACAATGCAATTCTTCAGCGTTTGAACTCTAAAGGTAATGTTCGCCCATTCTCGGGTGGTAATGTGATCCTTGAGGAGATCATGTACAACGACCCAGCAACCAACAATGCTAATAGCTATAGCGGTTACGAAGTCTTGAACATCACCCCTGATAGCCCAATCTCGGCTGCACAATACAGCATTACTCAGTATGCTGATTCTGTAACCATGAGCGGTCTAGAAATGCTCCAAAACAGCAGCAAAGAAGCAATCATCGACCTTTTAGATGGTCGTATGCAAGTTTCTGAAGCCCGCCTGTTAAACCGCATTTCGGGTGACATTTATGGTGACGGTACAGGTAACGGTGGTAAGAACATCACAGGTCTAGCCGCTGCTGTTTCTACTTCCCCAACAACTGGTACATACGGTGGTATTAACCGTGCAAACTGGGCATTTTGGCAGAACCAAGCAACTACTGGTGCTGATTCCGCTGCTTTGATCCAAGCTGCTATGACTACCGCTGCTATCAAATCTGTTCGTGGCTCGGACAAGACTGATTTGATTATTGCTGGTAACACTCTGTATCAACGCTATGTTGCTTCTTTGCAAGCAATCCAGCGTATTGCTGGTGTAGAAGAAGGTGCTGCTGGTTTCGCATCCCTCAAGTTCTACGGTGGCGGTATGTCTGCTGATGTGGTATTGGGTGGTGGTATTGGCGCACAAGAGAACGCATTGTATATGTATCTCTTGAACACCGATTACATCTTCTTCCGTCCACACAAAGAGCGTAATTTCGTTCCAATTGGTGGTGAGCGTCAGTCTATAAATCAGGATGCGATCGTGAAGCTCTATGGCTGGGCCGGGAATTTAACTTGCTCAAACGCTTCATTGCAAGGCATTTTGACTGGTTCTTAATCAACTGACTAATTAAAGGAAATTATCATGTCATATTCAATTACCCCTACCTCGGGCATTAACTTGGATGATGTAGTTCAATCTACAACTCAAGTTATCGGTGCAACTACCGTAACTATCCCTGCTAATGGCCCTGCTGGTTCGCAAGTTTGGGCATCAGACGGCAAGCGTTATGTATTGGGCGTTGCAGGTGCAGCTATTACAGCTTCCACAGCAACTTGCTCAATCAATGCTTCCACATTCGTTGTTACAGCTTCAGGCGGCTCTTATACAAGCCCAGCCGTAGCCGTAGCTTCAGGTGCTTATGCTTGGTTTGCAGCAACTAGTGTTTAATAGCATTTTGTAGTAAAAACAGGGGGTTACCTTAATCGGTAGCCCCTTTTACCTTTAACTTTACCTAACTACTTAGGAGATTTAAAAATGGCATTACCTTCAGATCAACAAGGAGCAGATTCACGCTTGCAAGTGCGTTTTTACAAGAAATCCGTACAACAAGAGCAAGAATCCATAGACGCTGGCAGACCAATCTACAAAGACTTTGATTTTGTACATATCTGCGTTGCTGGCGATACCCTAACCGAAATTGACACTTATGCGTTACAAAACCATAAGCAGCGTTTCCCTATTCAATGGGCTAATTACATGAATAGACAAGGAGCGCATGACGAGGAAGTGGTTGGAACGCCTTTATCGGAATGGCCTTTAGTATCAAAAAGCCAAGCCGAAGAATTAAGGGCAATTAAGTTCCAAACGGTAGAATCTATTGCACACGCTTCAGATCAACAGTTACAGCGTATGGGCATGATTGCAGGTATGTCACCCTATGCGTTCCGTGACAAGGCAAAGGCATTTTTAAATCTAGCGACAACGGCAGCAGAAACCGACAAGCGTGAGCATGAAATTAACGCTTTGAAAGAAGAACTTGCCAAAAAGGAACTAGAAACTGCTAAAATGAAACAAGAAACAGATGCGAAGTTAGCCTTAATGCAAGAGCAAATGGCTACTATACTTGCTGCTGTTGGTGAAAAGAAACCCCGTAAACAGAAAACGGTAGCCACAGAGGAAGCCTAATATGTCAGCAACAATGCTTGAATTGGTACAGCAAGTCACCGCTGAACTTAACTTAGCCATACCTACTTATGTGCAAGGCAACACCAACCAGGATGTGCAGCAAGTCTTGGCGTTGATGAACCGTGCAGGGTATGACCTTGTTAAAGAACACAATTGGCAAGCATTGGAGCTGGAATACAGGTTTTACACCACAGCAATCACCACAACCTGTGACACTATCAACAACACTTACGACCTGCTAAATGTTGCTGATACCACAGGTTTGGATGACACATACTCAATCGTTGGCACAGCTATCCCCCAAGATACCTATGTCAATACAGTTTCAGGATCAACCGTAACGACTACTCAGTTAGCCTCGGCTACAAGCGTTGGCGGTACTGTGACCTTCAGTAAAACGAAGTATCCCTTACCGCCTGATTATGAAACCGTTACAGATAATACCCATTGGGATAAGACAAAACATTGGCAGATGCTAGGGCCAGTCGATGCCCAACAATGGCAATGGCTAAAGTCAGGCTATATTTCAACAGGCCCTCGAGTTCGTTGGCGTATTCTTGGCAATGAGTTTCAGATATGGCCACCCTACAATACCCTTGAATACCTTGGCTTTGAATACCGTTCTAAGGGCTGGGCAAGAAGTGCCACAAATCAGGTAAAAAACAGTTTTACCGCAGATACCGACACAACCGTGTTAGACGATGCAATCATTGTTTTGCTGACAAAACTAAAGTATTTCCAAGTTAAGTCGTTTGACACTACCGCATTGCAACAAGACTACAGCCGCTATTTAAGCGTTGCCAAAGCCAATGACAAAGGATCGGCTACCTTATCGTTTGCACCGCAACCAAGTGCCGTGCTTATTGGCTGGGCGAACATCCCTGATACTGGCTACGGTAGTTAATTATGGCGGTCGCTCAACAACGCAGAGCCGTTACCACTAGCTTACCTGCCCCCATTGGCGGGTGGAATGCACGAGATTCTTTGGCTGAAATGAACCCGCTTGATGCGGTTCAGATGGTCAATTTCTTTCCTACGCCTACCGATGTAACCCTGCGCAAAGGCTTTACCAAGACTTCAACTGGCATTTCAGGTGCAGTTTTAGCCTTGATGAATTACAGTAGCCCATCCGGTAACACCATGTTTGGCTCAAATTCCACAACTATTTACAATGTAAGCGCTTCTACGGCAACTGCAAGTCTTACTGGCAATACAGATGGCAAGTGGATTCACACCATGATTACAACGGCTGGTGGCTCGTTTATGCCCGCTGTAAACGGTGTTGATCCAATGGTCGTATATGACGGCACAGTATGGTCAAGATCAGCCACTACAAGCACCGCACAAACAATTAGCAGCATTACACGGGGCGGCACGGGAAACCTTACAGCAACCCTAACAACGGCTGTGGCGCATGGTTTAGTAACTGGCAATACGGTTACGGTAGCTGGCGCAGTACCAGCCGAGTTTAACGGTGCATATAGAATCACCGTTACTAACGCAACCACTTTTACTTACACAATGGCAACCGCACCTAGCGGTGATGCAAGTACAGTAGGCACTTATACCGTTAAATACTTTGTAACAGGGCTAAATTCAACTCAATTTGCAAACATTAACTTGTTTAAAGAACGCCTTTATTTTGTACAAAAGGACAGTCTTAGCTTTTGGTATTTGCCCGTAGATTCAATCAATGGTGCGGTAACTGAGTTCCCTCTTGGCGGTATATTCAAGAAGGGCGGTTACCTGCAAGCAATGGGAACATGGACTATTGATGCTGGTTACGGGGTAGATGACCTTGCAGCTTTTGTCACTAGTAACGGTGAAATTGCTGTTTACAAGGGTTCAGACCCTTCCGACCCTAACGACTGGGCATTAGTCGGTATTTGGAATATCGGACAGACTTTTGCTCGTAAATGCTTGTTTAAATACGGTGGTGATCTACTACTTTTGACTGAAGATGGTCTTGTACCCCTATCCGCAGGGTTGCAATCTACCCGTTTAGACCCCCGTGTAAACATTACTGACAAGATTTTTTACGCAATTAGCCAAGCTGCTGACCTTTATGCCAATAATTTTGGCTGGCAGATGAACTATTTTGCCAAAGTCAATATGTTGATCGTTAATATCCCCGTAACAGGCGGCTCAGAGCAGTATGTAATGCACAACATTACGAAGTCTTGGGGAAGATTCACCAATATCAACGCAAATTGCTGGGAATTAAGCGGTGATGACATTTATTTTGGTGGAACAGGCTTTGTAGGCAGGTTTTACGACACCTATGCTGATGCAGGAAACAACATCAAAGCCTTTGTTCAACAGGCTTATTCCTATTTTGAAAGCCGAGGTCAGCAAAAACGCTTTACTTTGGTACGCCCAATCCTACAAACGGACAACGGTTTACCTACCGTGCTTTGCGGCATAAGTACCGACTTTGATACCGTAGATTTAACCAACCAAATATCGTTTAACCCTTCAATCCTAAATACTGGCGAATGGGATTTAGACACATGGGATAACGCCAACTGGGGTGGTGGACTGGTAACAACTAAGATATGGCAGGGCGTAACTGGATTAGGCTATGCAGGCTCAGTCAGTATGAATGTGGTATCTCAGCGCATTGAGTTTCATTGGGCAAGTACCGATTTTGTAATGGAGCGTGGGGGCATCCTGTAATTGCGTAGGGTTACTACTGACGATCAAAAATACATGGGTGATTGGCTGGTTCGTATGATGAACCACCCCTTACCGATAGAAACAGTCTGTATTGGGCAGGAAATAGATGGTAATTTGGTAGCGGTTGTAGGGTATTGCAGTTTTATGCCAAACGCCTGCCAAATGCACATTGCAGCAGTAGATGAAGTAAATTGGATGAGTCGAGATTTATTGTGGGCGGCTTTCGATTACCCCTTTAATGTTTTAGGCGTTAAGGTTATACTAGGGCAAATTTGTGGCAGTAATGAAGATGCACTAAGACTAAACCGACACCTTGGTTTTAAAGTGGTAGCCGAAATACCTGATGCTCACATGGATGGGGATTTAGTGATTATGGCTATGCGTAAAGAGGATTGTAGGTGGCTTAACATCCGATCCTCTCTAAAAAAGGGAGAATGACATGGGTGGTGGTGGATTTTTAGGTTTAGGCCCTGCGCCAAGTGCGCCAGCTGCGCCAAACTATGCTGCTGCGGCACAAGAAACCGCACAAGGCAACCTTGATGCTGCAAGAGCGGCTACTGCGGCTAACCGTGTAAATCAAGTTACTCCATACGGCAGACTTGAGTATTCCGTTACTGGTCAAGACCCATACGGCAATCCTACCTGGACAGCCACACAGTCTTTAAGCCCACAGCAACAACAGCTTTTAGACTATCAGAACCAAACAAGCATGGGTTTAGGCAGGCTTGCAGGTCAAGGTCTTGGTTATGTTGAGAATATGCTCAAAACGCCTTTTGATACAAGCGCATTGCCATCTACTGGGTTTAATCCTAGCCAGTCGTACCAAGATGCTTATATGCAGCGTTTACAGCCGCAAATTACGCAAAACCGTGAAGCATTGCAACAGCAATTGGCTAACAAAGGTATTGATATTGGCTCTACAGCGTATGACCGTGCTATGCAAACACAAGCCCAGCGTGAGAACGATCTATTGGCTGCCGCTACTACACAAGGCTTTGGCGTTGGTCAGCAAGCCCGTCAATCTGCCTTGCAAGAACAGGCTTATTTGCGTAACGAACCACTTAACACTCTTTCTGCGGTGCGTACTGGATCACAGGTAACAGGCCCACAATTTGTTAATTCTGCACAACAAGCAACAACGGCAGGCCCTGACCTATTAGGTGCGGCAGGTATGCAATACAACGCCCAAATGGGTGACTTTAATCAAAAACAAGCCGCACAACAGAACTTTAACCAAGGTTTAATGGGTCTTGGTGCTGCTGGCATTATGGCTTCTGACATTCGCATGAAAGAAAACATTAAGCAAATCCATTGGATGCCTAATGGCTTGCCTGTTTACGAATACGAATATAAGCCTGAGTTTAAGGATCACCCATTAGCTGGGCATGGTAAGTTTGTAGGCGTTATGGCGCAAGAAGTTGAAGCGGTGTACCCACAAGCAGTTACCACTCTTGATAACGGTTATAAAGCAGTTAATTACGGACTATTGCCATGAACCAATACATTATGCCAATGCAACAACCCCAAGATCTTGGCGGTTTAAGCCCATACTTTCAAAATATTGCACAGCAACAAGCAATGCAAAACGCTGCTATGCAACAAGGTCAAGGATTAACCCAGGCTGCTGGTCAAGTAGGTCAAAGCGGTGGTATGAATCCAATGGCTATGGCAGCAATGCTGCGTAAAAAAGACCCAACCAAGCCTGCGCCTGTAACGGATTACAGCCAACCTATGATGGCAAACAATGTTGGTTTATCAGGGGTTGAATAATTATGGCAGACATGATTAATTTAGCTGGTGGATTGCCGCCTGAAATACTGCAACAGCAACAGCAATTAAATCGCCAACAACAAATGGCTCAGTTGCTTATGCAACAAGGTTTGCAACAGCCACAAGGTCAAATGGTTAGCGGGCGCTATGTTGCACCTAGCTTTTTTCAAAATGTACTGCCATTAGCGCAAATGTACGCTGGCACAAAAATATCTGAAAAAGGCGATAAAAGGGCATTAGAGCTTGCAGAGCAATTACGCAAAGGTCGTTCTGAAGCTGAAGAAAGAATTATTAGAAACATTACTCCACAAACACAAGTAACCGAAATGGCTGGCCCTGCTTTTCAAGGTCAAATGCCTACTGCTACGCAAACTATTCAACCAAATTATCAAGAGGCATTGCGTGAAATTCGCACTAATCCTTATGGTGCTGGTAAAGAATATTTGCCATCTATTCTTAAAAATATTATTCCTGAACCAGTTAAGCCTACAACTGATATTCAAAACTATGAATTTGCTAGAAGCCAAGGTTATAAAGGTTCGTTAAATGATTTTAAAAATCAAGTTAGCCCAATTGAAAAAGAGCGTTTAGCCCTTGATCGTGAAAAGTTTGAGTTTGATAAGTCACAAAAAGGTGCTGGTAAAGATTTAACAGAATCTCAAGGTAAAGCGTCTGCCTTCCAAAGTCAGATGGTTTCTGCAAGCAACGCTGTTAATACGCTTGAAGCACAAGGGTTTGACCCAACATCGTTTAGAAGCCAAACTGCGGTTAAATTGGCTGGTGGCATTGCAAACCCAGCAGTTCCTGTTGTTGCACAGCAATATAAACAAGCCCAAGATCAATGGTCAGAAGCGTATTTGCGATTTAAAACGGGTGCTGCCGCAACTGAGCCTGAAGTTGTACGAAACAACCGTACATTCTTCCCTGTATTTGGTGATAAGCCTGAGCAAATTGCTCAAAAAGCTGCCGCAAGGGAACAAGCCGAACGGGATATTGGTATTGCCGCAGGCCGTGGTGCAAATCTAGGCGCACAAGCTATTGGGCAACAACCTAAAGTATCTAAAGTGCCTAAAGGCGTTGATCCTAAAGTTTGGAATGTAATGACCCCTGAAGAAAAGGCATTATTTAAATGACACTAGAACAACAACAAGCAATAGCTTTAGCTAACGCTCGTTTGCGTTTGCAAGAGTCACAGCCAACTGAATTACAGCCAACCCAATCAGAATTTGCTGAAACTGGCGGTGGCGCTGCTGTTGGTAGACCGATGCGTGGTATTCGATTAAATGTGCAAGAAACCCCACGCCCATTAGAATCATTCATGGCAGGCGTTACTCGTTCAGCCGTTGATCCGGTAATGGCTGGCGCACAGTTAGTTACAGGCGGTCGTGGTGGTGTTAGCGATGCCGTCAAGCGTTTATCCCAAGATTCTGAAATGTACTCCCAGGCTAACCCAGCGTCATACATGGGTGGGCGCATTGGCGGTGCTGTATTACCAGCGGCAGGTATAGCCAAAGGTGCAGGGATGATTCCTAGCTTTGCTCGTGCTAACCCTTATATTCAAGGTGCAGCAGTAGGAGCAGCTAGTGGCGCAATGATTCCTGAAGAAACAGGTTTAACTGGCGCACCAATGTATCAACAAATGGGTGAAAATGTGGCCCAAGGTGCTGCAATTGGTACAGCTATTCCTGTTGTTGGGCGTGGCATACAAGCCGCAGGTGGTGCTATTCGCAGGGGTTTAGGGCTAACTACTGGCGCAGGTGAAGAATCTATTGCTCAAGCGTTAAGAGCGGGCCGTGAAGGAAATCAAGCCTTTTTGCAAAACATTCGTGGTGATGTGTCGGCAATGGATGTGCTAGATCAAGCTAAAGATGCGTTGTCTAATATGCGTTCTGCTAGAAGCCAGGCTTATAGGCAAGGTATACAAACAACCATGCCAAGCGTTGAAATTGTTGCTGGCAAAGCATTGCCTAAAGCCCCGCCAAAACTAAACTTTGCCCCTATTACAAACGCACTTGATGATGTGGTTGAAAGTCTAAAGGTTAAAACACCAACAGGAAGCCAATTTAAGATTGGTTCGGCAGAAATAAACAAGGTTGAAGAACTGCAAGATGTTGTTAAAACATGGCAAAAAGACCCATCTTTGCACACCGCAGAAGGATTAGATGCCCTTAAACAGCGTTTAGATGCCTTATATCCGGATAGTCCTATGCAAAAACAAGTGCAAAGGGCTGTAACTGCGGTTCGCAATACTGTAAAAGACACCATTGTTGCCCAAGACAAGAATTACGCTAAAACCATGAAGGCATACGAAGAATCGTTAAGCCTTGAGCGTGAAATTGAACGAGCATTGTCTTTAAACAACAGAAGCGCAGCAGATACCGCTATTCGTAAACTACAGTCTTTGACCCGCAATAACGCTAATACTAATTATGGTTATCGATTGGAACTAGCAAAAGCATTGCAAAACCAAGGCGGTCAAGATTTGATGCCAGCTTTGGCAGGTCAAGCACTTAGTTCATTTACCCCTAGAGGTTTGGCAGGTCAAGGTGCGGCATTGGGTATCGGTGCTGGCGGTGCTTTAACCGTAAACCCTATGGCTTTAGCAGCATTACCTTTAACTAGCCCTCGTTTGGTTGGTATGGGTGCTTATGGTTTGGGCAGGGCAACACGAGATATTCCTAAATTAACGGATGCAGAGCTAAAAAACATGGCTCGTATGCTAACTACACAAGGCGTTCAAGGAGCAACAAATGAGTAGAAACGGATCGGGAGTTTATTCGCTCCCCGCAGGTAATCCAGTAGTAACCCAAACTACGATTAGTTCATCATGGGCAAATAACACCATGAATGACTTGGCTGCTGCTCTTACTGATTCTGTAGCGGCAGACGGTCAAACCCCAATGACGGGTAACTTAGACCTAAATACCCATAAAGCGGTTAATTTAGTCGCAGGTTCGGTAGCTGGTGATGCTGTTGAATACACCCAATTTACTACTGCTTTTGTAAACCCTGTATTTACAGGCACAGGCTTTATGCTGATTCCAAAAGGAACTACAGCACAGCGCCCTGTAAGCCCAGTAAACGGTGAAATCCGCTACAACACAGACACTTCACAATTTGAAGGCTACCAAGGCGGTGCATGGGGTCAATTAGGCGGTGGTGCTACAGGTGGTGGCGGTGACGAAGTATTTGTAGAAAACGGTGTAACGGTAACAACAAATTACACGCTTTCTACTGGTAAAAATGCTGAATCGGTAGGCCCAATTACCATTAATGCAGGTATCACGGTTTCCATTCCTAGCACCCAGCGTTGGGTCATCTTGTAATGTATTACACCTACGCCCATTTAACGCCACAAGGCAAAATCTTCTACATTGGTAAAGGTGTAGATGATAGGGCGTATTCTTTTACAGACAGAAGCCATGATTGGCGTAGGGCAGTCAAACAGAATAAAGGCGTACAGGTTGAAATTTTGGCTAATTGGGACACCGAAGAAGAAGCCTACGACCATGAAAAACTGTTAATTGACTGTTTTACCGACATGAAATACAAGCTGGTAAACAAGACAAAAGGCGGCAAAGGTGCATATGGTTATGTATGTACCGAAGAACGCAAAAAGCATTTAAGCGATAAATTAACCGCCTTTAAACACAAAACTATCACCTGCCCAAAATGCGGTGTTAGCGGTGGTAATACCACTATGAAGCGTTGGCACTTTGATAATTGCACAGGCAAAAAAGGCACATTTAAAGCAAGAGTTTCGTATAATAATAAAAGAATGTTTTTGGGCAATTTTGCAACGCAACAGGAAGCAGACCAAAAGTGCATTGACTTTTATGCTTCAGTAAACAAACCATTACCTAAAGAATTTATTAGGCGTAAAGGAATAAAAACATGAGTTTAGTACTTCAATCCAGCGGTGGTGGTCAAATCACCATCCAAGAACCTGCAACTGCTAGTAACTTTACGGCTACTATGCCAGCCGCTACTGGCGAAGTAATGGTTACTGGTAATATGCCAGCGTTTAGTGCTTATGTAGGCACAACTTCATCAATGACAGGCGGTGCTTTTACAAAAATTACTTACGATACAGAAGATTTTGATACTAATAGCAATTTTGCATCAAGCCGTTTTACCCCTACTGTTGGCGGTTATTATCAAATAAATGGTGCAGTAGCTTCACAAGGGTTGCCACAAGAAGTTATTACTGCTATTTATAAAAACGGAAGTGCTTTTAAATATGGTGTGGATAACCTAACTGGTGGTAATTCAACTGTTGCTTCTGTTGTATTTTTAAACGGTTCAACTGATTATGTTGAAATTTATGCTTTTTCTGCAAATACAAGAAATACTGCAACAGGGCAACTTTATACTTATTTTAATGGCTCAATGGTTAGGGGTTCGTAATGTTTGAAAAATTAAAAACAATCTATTCTGAATTAACTATTGATGACTTTCACCCTTTGCGTGGAACAATCTTATTACAAGATGATGGGCAAGGTGCTTACATTGCCAAGTGGGAACACCCAACACTAGCTAAACCAACTGACGAGGAATTAGCATGAGCCAGTTGCAACAACGCTATTTAGAGTTGTTTGACTATGCTGACGGGAAACTGTATTGGCGGGAAAACCGTGGTTCGCAAAAGTGCAAAGGCAAGGTCGCTGGCACTTTATGCAATAACGGTTACATTAGAGTGCGGGTTAGAGAATTTGGCGGTGCAGTTAGCGTTCATCGGGTAATTTATTGTATGCAACACGGATATATGCCTGATTTTATTGACCACATTAACGGCAATAAAGATGACAACCGTATTGAGAATTTAAGACCAGCAACAAAAACTGAAAATAATCAAAATTGTAAAATGCGTTCCAACAATACTACTGGGCATAAAAATGTTCATTGGTACAAAAGAAACAAAAAATGGGGCGTTTTGTTGAATGTAGAAAAGAAGAAAAAATTTATTGGAATGTTTGAAGATTTGGAACTTGCTCAGTTAGTAGCTATGGAAGCAAGGAATAAGTATCATGGCGTATATGCTAATCATGGAGTTACAAAATGAGTCAATTACAGGTCAGTAGAATAAACGATTCAAGCGGTGGAGTTCTAGCACCCATTAGTTCAGTCATGCGGAATCGCATCATAAACGGTGCAATGGTTATTGACCAAAGAAATGCTGGTGCTAGTGTTACTCCTGCTAATGGTGTATATACCTATACATTAGATAGATGGGCTGGCTTTGCAACACAAGCTAGTAAATATACAGTTCAACAAAACGCTGGTTCTGTTACTCCACCAGTAGGATTTGTTAATTATTTAGGTGCAACATCTTCATCTGCTTACTCCGTTACATCAAGCGATTTGTTTATGCTTTCGCAATTTATTGAAGGCTATAACATTGCAGATTTAGGATGGGGAACTGCTAACGCTAAAACAGTAACTTTGTCATTCCAAGTTTATTCTAGCTTGACAGGTACTTTTGGTGGTGCATTACTAAATTCCGCACAAAACAGAGTTTATCCGTTTACTTATACAATTTCTTCTGCAAATACTTGGACTTCTATTAGCGTAACTATTGCTGGCGATACATCAGGCACTTGGTTAAAAACAAATGGTGTCGGTATTCAAGTTAATTTTGGTTTAGGTGCTGGTTCAAGCAACACAAATACTGCTGGAGCATGGACAACAAGTGGATATACTGCTTCAGGTGCAGTTTCAGTAGTCGGTACAAACGGTGCTACCTTCTACATTACTGGAGTTCAACTAGAGGTAGGCACACAAGCTACTTCATTTGAATACAGACAGATTGGTACTGAAATATCTTTATGTCAGCGTTATTATGAAAAGTCTTTTGATTTTCCTACTGCACCAACTTCAGCTAATGCTTCTGGTGGTTCTTATGGTCTTTTCACAACATCAGGAAGTGCTGGTGGTTTAACTACTGCATATATGGATGGGTATGTTGGTTATCGTGTTGAAAAAAGAGCAGCACCAACAGTTACTGTTTTTGATGAGGCTGGTAATGCTGGAAAATGCACTAGGATAAATCCAGGAATTTTGGCTACAAGTAATCAACAATGGTCTTATGGTTCACAGGCTTCAACTGGCTTTACAACAACTACCACTAATGGGTCAAACGCTGGTAGATTCAGCTTCTATTGGGTTTCATCTGCGGAGTTATGATTATGTATAAATTACAAGCACCTATTTTTCCTAAAACCGTTTCAGATGTTGTTATTCGTTTATCTGATATGGCATTTATTCCAATGTCAAACGACAACACAGACTACCAAGCCTATTTAAAATGGGTTAGCGAAGGCAACACACCATTACCTGCGGAGAATACATAATGCCAATAACATTAAACGGAGATGGCGCAATATCAGGCTTAACCGCTACTGGTATTAATGCGGTACAGAATGTAGGTAGAGCAAATTTACCTGCTGGTTCTGTTTTGCAGGTGGTACAAACAGTTATTAATGGTACTTCTACAACTATTACAACTAATGCAACATGGACTGATATTACTAACTTTACGGCATCAATTACGCCAACAACTTCTACAAACAAAATTTTAGTAATGGTTTCTGCACAATTTGAATTTTTTAAAAGTGGCGCAGAAGTTACTGGTGCATTTAAAATATTGCGTGGTTCAACAGATATTTTTGTTGAAAGTGCTAATTCACAAGGTTTTGAAGCAGCAACAAATGGCGGTAGAACATATTTAGATGGAAGGTGGAATGGCTTTTATTTAGATTCCCCAGCAACTACTTCATCTACAACTTACAAATTACAAGCTAGGTTGCAAAATAATGGGCAATTAACTATTAATAGCCAAGGAAACCAAACTGGTACTGTAATTCTTATGGAGATTGCAGCATGAGCATGAATAGACAACAAAGAGAAGCAATATTTATTCTTTACCCTAATATTGCAGTTTTGCGTGATGATATTGCTTATGATGCAGATAACAATGAAATTGTTTATGACTTATCTTCCGTAGAAGCCAAAGTTGTTCAAATTGAAACGGAAAGAACTGCACAAGAACAAGCGCAAGCAACTTCTAAGGCTTCTGCACTAGCTAAACTAGCCGCATTAGGTCTTACACAAGACGAAGTAAAAGCGTTAGTTGGTTAATATGGCTTTTGAGATTGACCCCGTCAAATATGGCGTACTTTGGCAAAAGGTCGAAGATTACGAACGCAAGTTTGATTCTATGGAACGCAAAATAGACAACATGGATGCTGACTTAAAGAAGCTGGTAGGCATGGCAGAACGGTCTAGGGGCGGTTTTTGGGTAGGCATGACCATTGTCGCTGGAATCAGCACCGTATTCGGCTGGGCAATCCACTTATTTGGCGATAGATAATGTGGATGTCAAAACCCTTACAGACAGCCTTGATTCAGCTAGGGAAAGTGCCAAGTCATTAACTAAACAAGTAGAAGCGTTCCAAAAAGACGGAACG
>Ga0247723_1001244_pt1 | contig 15237 bp, 10 predicted proteins | sample MSEWelMarce5H_FC_FD_189079 | JGI IMG/M metagenome (GOLD analysis project Ga0247723, IMG submission 189079) | Subsurface sediment microbial communities from gas well in West Virginia, United States - MSEEL Well Study Marcellus 5H_FC | ecosystem: Environmental > Terrestrial > Deep subsurface >...
GGAGGAAAGTATAAAATAGGAATAGACAGACCGAAAGTTCTACTGTTTATCGTAAGAAAATTAAAAATATATTTTTTTTAATTTCCTCCCCCTTTAATTTTATTAGGATTATGAAATAGGGGGAGGAAGTAAAAAGGGGGAGGATTTAAAACCAAAATAATATTATACTATATTAATGAAACTACTCTCCATTAAACCCAGCAGAGTGTTTGGTTGGTCTTTACTCTCTACTCCTTTCCTTCCTCCTTCCTCCCTTCCACCCTTCTTTTTCTTTATAAAAAAATATAAAAAAATATATATAATTTGTAAATTTTTTTATAAATATAAACGGAGTAAAATAAAGGAGTAAGGGAGGTAGGTAGGTAGGAAGGAAGGAAGGAAAGAAGTAGCAACCAACCCCTACTGTCTAAATTGGCCATTTTTTTTCTTTTTATATATAAATGAAACTACTCTCCATCAAACCCAGCGACCGCCCAACCAAGAAGTACGTAGCTACGTTTTGCATGTGCGAAGGCGAAACTAAATGTTGTGATAATGACAGGAAGAAGGTGCACTTTGGTTCATCAACAAGTAAGACTTTTTTAGACCATAAAGACGAAAAAAAGCGATTAGCTTATGTAGCGCGACATCAAAAAAACGAACGATTTAATGACCCCTTAACTGCTGGGAGTTTATCGCGCTGGATTAGTTGGAACCGCACGACACTTTCCGCCTCGATTGCGGATTTTAAAAAGCGTTTTAATTTATAGAAAATCAATTTGTATAAAATGTTTAAAATAGAAATTTATTTTCTATGTTTAGATTAAATGGCCGATATCGAAAAAAAGCAAAAAAAGGAGAAAAAAGTTATGACGCCGGAGCGTCTCGAACAATTAGCTTTAGCTCGCAAAAAGGCACTCGAAATAAGACAAGCGGGAGCGGTAATTAAAATGGAAGCCAAAATAGCAAGTATTACGCAAACCGACGAAACCGAGTTGCCTAATAAGGAAGGTGAAGAAGTAAAGTTGCCTAATAAGGAAACTAAAAAAGCAACCAATTTTCATCCAACACCACCTAATCAAATAGATAATAAAATAATTAAAGCGGAGTTAATCGATAACCCAGTTACGCAAGAATATGTGCCCGAATATAGTCCTCGTGTTGATGTGCAACCACCAACTTTATTAAAACACCCCGTTACTATTTATGATGATGATGAGGATGAAGAGCCTGAAAAATCAGAGCCAACACCTGTTAAAAAAGTGAAAAGCAAAAAACCAATAAAAACAAAAATAGTTATTGAGCAGAGTTCGGATGATGAAGATGAGTTCCATCCACATGAGCATGTCATCTTTGTTAAACGAAAAAGTAAAAATGATAGCAAAGCAAAAGTAGTACCAGCAGCAACACCTCCACCACCAACTTCGCCAGTTCGAGGACAACGAGAAAACACCCCTATTCAACCACAACAGTCTCAACGTCAATTGCCAACGTTTCCATTAGATAATACTATGAATGATTTTGTAAATGCTGGATTTACGAATTATAGAAAATATTATTAAAGGGGGATATATCCCCCAAACCCCCTTTTAATTTAAATTTGGCAATACCTTTTCTAAAGGTATACTATACATGTTATCTACTCAAAGTGTAAAAGGTTTGCAAATTGTCCCACCAAAAGAAACAAGCGGAGCATATGAGACTAGTCCAGATATGCCCAAGATGCATTGTGTAACGGTAATTGTGGGAAAGCGTGCGGCAGGCAAATCGGTAGCTGCTATTAATTTAATTGAAAAAATGGGCTACGATTATACTATAGCTGTGTCACCTACCATGAATTCAAACAAAGAATTAATGAGCAGATTGAATATAGAACACGTGTTCGATGACCCCGATGATTTAACTTGTGTTGATAAAATAAAAGAAATTGTAAATGAAGAAGCACGAGATTTAGAAAGGTATAAATATGAAATGAGAGAATACAATAAATTAATGAATGATATTAAAAACGGTAAGTCATTAGACGATAATATGTTGTTAAAGTTTTTTGATACTAATACTTATGGTTTAAATGATTTTGTAAAACCAAAACATAGATGGGATGGAAAGAAGCCCCGTATAGCTGTAATATTCGATGATATGCTTGGTTCTTTGATTTATAGTAGACCTCGTAAAATTAACGCCCTTTCAACATACAGTCGCCATTTAGGACAATTAGAAGAAGGGGGTAGCATAGGCGTTTCATTATTTTTTTTAATTCAAAGTTTCAAATGCCAAACTGGAGGATTAAACAGAGTTATTCGTAATCAATGTACACAATTAATAATATTTAAAACTAAGGACAATAAGGAATTAGATGACATTGCTGATTCTTGTGGTGGAGAGATTAGTAAAGATAAATTTATACAAGTTTATGATTATGCAATTGAAACAGGAGGAGACCACCCCTTTCTCTTCGTTGACTTACATAAGAAACCGTCGCATCCCAGCATGTTTCGTGTGTGCTTCGATAAATTTATCATAGTTGACGAATTAAAAGAAGGAACCAAGGTTCCCTCAAACTCCCTCCTTTAAATAAACTAAAATTTAAATTTTTGTAATACTTTTTTAAAAGTATTATATATATATAAAATGATGCGTACTGGAATCCTCTCAGACAAAATGCATTTGATGAAACACACAGAGCTTCGCAGACCCCCTATTAACATAGCACACTCACTTCATACAATTTCTCTTGATAAAACGGTATTCCATGGTGTCAAGCCCCTTCGTGGTGGTTCGCATATCAAGTCAACAGGCACAGGTAGATATGATATTAACAATTTAAATCTATTAACTCCGCTTGATTATCGTGGCGCTTTAGATGCTTACAATAAAGAAGTTCAAACTAAAAAACAACATCAACCAATTGCTGATAAAAAAATTCCAAATGTTTCTGATCGCATTGAACGTACGCTTCGTGATATGTCAAATGGTTCTGATGAAACCTTTGAAGCGTTAATTGATTTATTACAATTAAAAACTGGTTTAAGCAAACAGAAATTTCATCATAATGACGAAGCCATTTTAGAAGCGCTTAACAAACACTATCGCAAATCGCCTGAACAACTTATGATTGTCGAGAACGCATATAAAAATTCGTAATTAGTTTAATTTAGAAAAATTATAAAGTTTTATATATATAAATGGACATCAGTGGTATTCCAAAACACAAACCAGAAAATCATTTTAACTACACCGAAGACGATTTAGCAGACAAAGCTTTAGCACTTGAAAAGATGAAAATAGTTTATCCAACTGTTCCATTGTACTATGCTGAATTAGTTTACGATTTATGCAAAAACACGGATCAAGCTAAAATTGAAGAAATTAAACAAAAGATTGAAAGCACACCATTTAAGTATGATTATAGCAATCTTCAAGAAGAGTTAAATAAAGTTAAAGATTGCTGGGATATAAGTGACGCAAACTTTTAAAGGTTGAATTCAATTTAAATTTTATATAATAGTTTTTATAAAAGTATATTATATAAAATGGCTGACAGTTCTAGATTTGAAGGACAACAGATTGTTAATAGTATTAATTTTTTTGTTGATTCGGAACGAAGTGCTGTTGTAGGCGACAATCAAAGCAAAGGCGATGACTTATTACTTGGATTTGAAGGCAATACTATTGAATGTAAAGACGGCGAAGTTATTAGACTTTCGCTGGTTGATTTTCATATGCCAAACAACCAATATAATATTGATGCGCGAAACTCACAAGCAACAATTATTTGCTCGGTTAATGGAACAGATATGACTGCTGGTGTAGTAAAAACTCTTGTTACTCGTGGTAATTATTATGATACAGACGATATAGCAATTAATTTTGCCAAAAATTTAGGAGATGCTTTAGCAGCATTATCTGGTGTTCCAGCGGGTTTAGAAGTTTTGGCTATTACTAATAATAATTTATCTGATTTAAATACAGTAACAACTGGATTTGCTAATACATTATTAGTTGGAACACCTCCTACAACATTCGCATCAACATTAACTGGTAAACCAGAAAAAAAACTATTAGATGTAGCTATTTCATTTAAAACAACCGCATCAGCTGGACTTGTTGCTAATCACACAATAACCAATTTAAAAATCAGTTGCCAATCGGTTAATGGTGAATTATATTTAGTATTGGGAGGAGAGCGTGGAGATAATATTAATACACTAGAAAATAGTTTTAAAGTTACAATAACAGCACAATCAATTAGAGTTCAAGGTTATTTTCCAATGCAACTTGTCACAGAACCACACGTCTATTTAAGATGCACATTAGGACAAAATGGTCTTGAAAGTTCTATTTTAGGAAGTGATGAATCAACCTATAATAATGATATTGTTGGTTCTAATATATTAGCGAAAATTGCTCGCACATCAGAAAGTTTTAGTTATGCTGGTAATCAATCGGGCGAGTTTTTTGTAACACTTCAACAAAGAAAATTAAATAGCATTGGTTTGTTTTTAACAGATAGCAAAAGTCGTCCGATTGGTCGCGCAAAAAATTCTGGTTTAGGTACCTCCGCAGGTTTAGAAACAACAGCAACAAGTGATATAATTCCTTTTGAAAAAGAAACACAATCAACAAAAGGCAATTTATATTTTACAGCAACAATTAGAATAGATATAGTGAAAGTATACAATCCTAACAAGTTACAAAGTGAACCTCCACCAATGCCACAATTTCCAAGTCGTTCAAGTGGAGTTTTAAGTTTTGGAAGTCCAACTGGTTTTAGATAATTACAATTGAATTAAATTAAATTTTAAAATTAAATCAAATTTTTTTTATATAGTGCTATTATATAAAAAAATGTCTAGTGGGTTGCCGCCTAATGTTTCCTACTTTATGTCCCGTTTGATGGGCGTCAGTACTTCGCATTTCAAAATCTTTCCCCAAAACAGTGGCTCGCAATCCGCCAACAAAATCCTCAGATTTGAGCTCCCATCGAATACACTGCTAAATCTAAAATCGTGCCGAATGATGTTTAATGTTACTACCACTGCAACTGGCGCTGTTACATCGGCTCGTCTTCCTAATGACACACGCTCGTTTATTGATCGTATGGCAATTTATATGGGTGGTGTGCTTGTCCAGAACTCGTTTTCTAACTACAATATTCTAGTCCATGCTAAAAAGGCGCTTGGTGCTGATAGATGCTCTGACACTACACTAACTCATCCGGAAATTTGCCGCACCACATCATATCACACCGGCGTTGCTTTCGATGCGACAGGAACCAAGTCTGAAGCTATTCACGAATCTTATGATTCGCTTGCTAATCAGTTAGCTATTGTAGATTGGGAATCTTTCCTCGGAACTGCGGAACCAGGTATTATTGATACTGGTCTGTTCCCCCAAATTACCATTGAAATTACCCTTGCTGATAATGTTATACTCCCACAGTCTGTTTACGCTGTATCAACACCTCTTGCTTTGGCGACAACTGCTTCTACTGGTGGTATTGCGGCGGTAGGAGCTGGAACTGCTTCATACACTATGGATAACATTACAATGCAGGTTGAAGTGCTTGGTATGGCCTCGTCTGTTTTAGATGAAGTTGTTGCTCAGCGTGTTTCGCAAGTTGGTTATTTATCTATTCCATTCAAGAATTACTTCTCATTCTCATCGTCGCACTCGGCTACCTCGCGCTTCAATGTTAATAGTGCCTCATGGGATCGTCTATGGGTGGCGTGGCGTGACCCGAACGGTGGGTCTGTTTCTGGTGCTGTTCCTGTATCGGGTTATAAACTACTTGGTGCTTATGTTGCTGGAACTTCTGCTGGATCTCCTACTGTAGCTATTGGTCTTCCCCAATACGATAACGGTGGTTCGCTTGATACAAATAAAGAAAAATACGTTGCTCGCGCATTCAATTTTGTCGAGCCACTATTATCGGGTCAGACTGTTTCTAACTACCAGCTACAAATCAATAGTGCCAATTACCCTGCTTACAAATTAACTGTTCCTGAAGCGTATGCATTAACCATGAACTCTATTGATGTTTATGATAAAACTCGTGTAATGTCGTTAGATCAATATCGTGATAATTACTTCGTCCATTGCTATCGCTTCTGCCTTCCTGAATCGGATTACTCGCGTCTTTCGTCTGGTTTAGACACTCGCGCCACATCGGCTCAGTGTGCGCTAGTCACAGAAAACGTAACAACCAGCACTCCTTGCTTTATATTCGCCGAGGTGACTAGTGAGTTACGCGTGGCGAACCGTGCCATCGAAGTAATTGTGTAGAGCATATATGCTCTCAATATATTATTATATAAAATTGATTTAAAAACGAATTAAGAATATATATAATAATATGGAACCAACAAAAGAACAACGAGATGCATACTTAATTTATAATGATTTAAGTAAAGCAAAACAATTAAACACTATTGACCCTAATACAAAAAAATTAGCGTTAGAATATAGAGCATATCAAAGAGCAAATAGAACAGAAGAACAAAAGCAAAAAAAATTAGAACAAGACAGAAAAAATTATTATGATAATCATAAAGAACAATTACAATATTTCAAAGAGCAACGAGGCACAGAAGAATATAAAAAAAGAATGACAGATTATAGAAAAAGCGAAGCAGGTATTAAATCAGCACGAATTACAAAAATGAAACAATATGGTATTATAAGTGATGATTATGAAGCATTATATGAGAAATGGAAAAACACAACTCATTGTGAAGATTGTAATATTGAATTGGTAGGAGGTAATAATGGAGCAAATAGAAAATGTATAGACCACGACCATAAAACAGGAGCATTTAGAAATATTGTATGTCATAAATGTAACGCAAAAAGAGGAAGAGAAGACAATAAGATTATAGCAATGACCAAACAACAAATAAAAGAAAAAAGAAGACAACGATATTTAACAACTGGAACCTAATCTCTCAAATATTAAAATTATAAATGTAATTTTTTTATAAAAGATTATATATATAAATGAACTACAGTACACTAAACGGAGCATTTGGCGCTGCTGAATTCAACTTTAGTGAGTTTCAACCAAGACAAGCAACAAACGAATTAAATATTAGAAATAACAATATTAGAAGTCCGTTAGAAGGTGTAGGAGACCTAATCGCACAAATGCCAAGAGATTTCAATGATACAGTATCAGCACGTAATAGTGCAAAGCAATTAATCAATTTAGATTTTAATCCATCACAACGTTTCTCTCGTGTTGAAGCAAGTAAAACAGCTGGTATGTATCCACAGCAAGGCTATGCTCGTAATCAGCCGTTAGGTTTAGCATTTGATCCAGAACATCCACTCAATCTTCCAATTATGCCTATTGCTGGGTTTTATGATTTAACTCAAAAAAATATATTAGGAAATTTAAATTAAATATTTTGTATATATAAATGAATTCTAGATATAATGGTTCAATGGGATATCAACGATTAATTAAGGAAATTAAAAGGGATACAGGAGGAGGACCACCAGGACCAGATAGTGTTGGAACTTCTCAAATAATAAATGGAACAATAACAACAGCAGATATATGTGATAATGCTATTACATATGAAAAAATTGCTGCTAATGCTGTCACTAATACAAGAATTGCTAATTTAGCAGTTACACACGCAAAACTATCTTCTAATTGTGTTGAAAGTCATAATATAGTAGATAGAACAATTTTAGGTATTGATATATCTCTCGGACAAATAGGAGAGGCACATTTTGACGCATCATTCACAGCACAACTATCTGCTTTCGCTGTTGCTTTGGAAGAAGATGGAGATGCTATAAAAGAACTTCAAAAATTACAAGGAATTATAAGTATTAGAAATGCTAACTTATACGAACAAGGATTTTCTTATACATTAAGTTATAAACACCCAACCACAGGTATTCTTACTCAATTTGCTTCATACACTAAATTAAGTATGACGATAACAGCAACTCATTTTTTTAAATTACCAAGTTTAACACATAAAATCTTAATAGAAGTTAGTAATGTTGGAGGTGTTAGCGTAGAGGGAGCAAATATAATTTATGGAGGAATTATAGAGGATAGTGATGGAAATAATATATTACTTTCAATAGACGATGTTAATGTAATGGTAGAAATTGAGGTTGCTATTTAGTAAAATACATTCTCTCAATCCTATTTTATAAAAAGTTTAATTTTTTATAAAAGCTTATATATATTAAATGCCTAATGACCCAAGAGTAAAATTTAAGAAGAAAGTATATGACACAAGTCGTAATATACTATATTTTCAGGGTTTAGGTGCAGGTGCAGGAAGAAGGGGGTCAATATTTGAAGACGGCACAGGAGGAGGAGACACAGGAGGAGGAGGAGACACAGGAGGAGGAGACACAGGAGGAGGAGACACAGGTGGAGGTGAAGGTACAGGAGGAGGCGGAAGTACAGGAGGAGGCGGAGGTGACACAGGAGGCGGAGGAGGTACACCAGGTTACACTCCAGCAGAAGCAATTCCACAAGTAGAAAAACCAAGTTTAAATCCAGGAGAGGTTGCCGGAATTACTATTGGTTCTATTGCTGCCGCAGCGGCATTTGCCGAAATGAGTAGAAGAGCACTTCAAGAAGAACGAAGACGGCGAGGCATGCGACCAGTTCCACAAAGAGACCCATCATTAAGTAGCAGACAAAGCGGAGGAAGAATTTTTGAACGGCAACGAATTGGAATAAGTAGAGGAATTGGAAGGGCAGTTCAATCATTTGAGATGATGACACCAACAAGACCAACACAATATGCTCCAATTCAAGCAGAGTTGGCTCCACTAAGTGTAGCTGGAAGTGGTGCATCAACTCCACAAAGTTTTGAGACTGCGAGAAGTTCTGCAGGAGAAAGTATGCAATCGGCACGCAGTCGTTTACAAAGCGGAGCAGCAACACCCACAACAAGAACACCTGGCACAAGAACACCAGCAACAAGAACACCAGGCACAAGAACACCTGCTATAACGGAAAAAACTTCTTTATTAAGTGGAGGATTATCACCAATTTCAAGTGGAACAGTATCGCCAGAAGTAATACAAGAATATCAAAGTTTATTATCAAGAATTACTGATCCAAACATGACACAAGCTCAAAGAGAAGATATTAGAAAACAAATATTAGCTCTTGAAGAAAGAATTGCAACACAAGAAAATTTATTAAGCAACACACAATTAATTGACGTGATTGATGCGGCAGTAGCAAGAAGAAATATGGACCAAATTAATTATGAACTAGAAAGAATAACAAATCTAGAAACTGCTGCAGCTTTCACGCCAAAATCAAAAGCGAAATATATGTCAGAGTTTACAAGAGAAGAAATAATGGATAATTTGGGTTTAACGTTAGAAGAATATAATATATATTTCCGTGGTGCAAAAAGGAAGTCCTTTCTTCAAATGGGATTAGATGAATTTAAAACCTTTTTTAGTACTGCTAGAAAAGTAAATCCACTTCAAAGAACAGGTACACGGAACCCAATACAACCACAAAATTTATCTGCTGCTGGCAGAGCAGCATTAGAACGAGCAAGGACAGCATCCTCTATAACTAGAGATACAGAAATGGGTTCTTTAACTGAACGAACACCATTTCTAGAATCATCAGCAGTAGATCCAATAGAACGCGCAAGAATAGCTCAAATACCAGAATCAGGACGAATAATTGGACCTGAATTTTCAGAAGCACACGCAGCAGGAGTTGGATTTGATTTAGGAGATTCAAGAGGTCCCGCAAATAGAGAACGAATTAGACAATTCATAGAAGAACCAACAGCACCAGCACCAGAACCACTAGAAAGACCATCACGACCAGGAACAATAGAACGCCCAGCAGCAGAACAAAGACCAGAAATAGAACCATCTGCGTCTAGACCGCAACCAACAGAATTAACACCAGAGTTTAGGCAGCCTTTTGAAATAAGTGGAATTGAATCAGGAAGTTCAAGTTCAAGTGGAACTACAACGCCAGCAGTAGTAGAACGCCCAGTAGCAGTAGCAACAGAAACATCAGTTGATAGATTTAATAAGATTTTTAACACAATGGTTGAAGGTCATAGAGCTGCCGGATTTGAAATACCAGAGTCACTTCCAGGTTTGCACGGTATAGAAAGACAAAAATATATTATGGATGAAATAATTAAAGAAACAGATAGAGCGGGTAATAAAATAACTGAAGCAATTGACACACCAAAAGAAAGAATACTTACACCAGAAGAAGCATTTGGTAAAATACAAACTGAATATGAAAAAGCATTAAATGACCCAAATACGCGACGACCAGTAGAAGCAATTAGTGCAGAAGAACATATAGGAACAGCGGTTCCTAAAGGAAAGAAAGGAAAAAAACCTAAAACAGGACTTTTGGCAAACGAAGAACAACAATTACGACCAACAGCATTAACAGGAGAAGCACAAAGAGTAGTTCAATCAAGAGCAGCAGCAGCACCAGCCGAAAGAGCAACAGCACCAGAAGCAAGAGCAGCAGCACCAGAAGCAAGAGCAGCAGCACCAGAAATGAGAACAGCACCAGAAGCCATGTCGGCGCGATCGGTTCTTGCACCAGAAGTGTCGGCACGAGTACCACTATTAACCGCACCTGAACCAAGAGGACCAAATGTTCGTTCGGCAGTTCGTCGTTTTGAAGGAGTACCACAAGAAGAAACACCCTCAGCACCACCATCTCCGCCAAATGAAGAAGAAGCTTTATTAGAACCTGTAGAAGAACGTATACCATTAACGCCAGAAGAAAAAGCAGCTAAATTAAAAGCAATTAAAGAAAAACAAAAAGTATCGGCAGCTGAACAAAAAGGTATTAACGAACAAGTTAGAACTCTTAGAGAACCAGAAACAAATAGACGACTACAAGCAATTAAGGAAAATCAAAGAACATCCGCAGCATCTCAAGAAACAATTAACGAACAAGTTAGAACGCTTAGAGAACCAGAAACAAGAGCACGATTAGAAACAATTAGAGAAAGTCAAAGATCATCTGCGGCAGCTCAAGAAACTATTAATAGACAAACTGAAAGATTAACAAGACCAGTTATAGAACCAACAGGAATGCCTGGTCCTTCACCACCTCCATCAGCACCTGGTTCAGGAACGGCAACACCAAGAGAAGGAGCCACAGTTGAACGAACAGCAACAGAACGCGCATCTTTTGCTGAAGAAGTCAGCGCAGGACTAAAACGACCAGGAAGACAAAAAGGAAGAATTACTAATGGCAAAGCAAGGGGTACTGTTAATCCATTAGAGAGATTTGTAGCGCCACAATTTCGTAATGCGCCAAATGTTGAAATACATCCAGGTGCTAAAACTTTAATGAGTTCGCTAAGTGAATTAGGATCTCGTGTTCCAAGATTAGTTCCAACGCGACAAGTCTTATTAAATGCTGGACACACAGCACTAGCAGAAGGAGGAGGAGCAGTTGCTGGTTTTTTTGCTGGAAGTTACGCGGGTCAAAAAATGAATGAATATTTCGCCACACATCCGCCAAAGAATAGAGGAGATGAGTTCGGACAAGCATTAGCAACAAGTATGGTCGCTTTAGGTGTAGGCAACTTGGTATCAAAAGTAGTGACTTATGTTATAAAGCAAGGAGCACGAGTAGCAATAGGCGCAGCCATCACAGGCTCAATTGATTCGGCAGCAACAGCTGGAGGCACAGCAATTCTTGAAGCAGCCTTGTTTGCAACAGTAGCCACAACAGCTCAATATTTCACAACAAAATCATTAGAAGATGCTGGTTATAGTCATGAATATTCTCGGTCTCAAGGGTCGTTAGCAGCTACAGCCGCATTGCTAGATTTAGAAGTGGCTGCGTGGTTATTAAAAGGCGGTCCTCTTAATTTATATGCGGATGCATCATTTTTAGCAAGTGAGTTATTTATTATAGGTTTTGGTATATGGTCATATTTTGAAGAGAAGAAAGAAGGTGCAGAAGAAGATAGACTAGAAGCAGAACAAAGGGAACAAATAGCAGCCGAACGGGCGCAAGAAATAAAAGAGCGTAATGAAAATATTGCTAGAATAAATAGAACTAATTCTCTTCGCGCAGCCTTTATGATAGGATTGGAAACACACGATTATAATTTTGATGCTATGTATGATACATTAACAGATGAAGAAAAAATTGCTATGGGGATAACAACTCCTGAAAGCAAAGCAGCATTTCAAAGACAAGTTGAGTCGGCATTTGACCCTTTGGGAATGTTTGCAGAACCGCCATCTGGATTAGTAGCACCTGAAGTATTAACACCATTAGAGCAACAGCGCCGTGATGTTTTTAATAGTTATATAAATTGGTATATTGGAGAACTTCGTGGCGAAACGCAACCACCTTTTAATTTTGATGATCCTAAAGTACAAGAATTAAATGAATATTCCGGAGGCACTTGGCAAAGTGCCGCACAAGTGTCCGCAACAACATCTCATATGCAATCAGAACGAGTTCATCCATTAATTTTAAATGCTCAAAATACAATAATTGATGCATTTCATAACGAGCGTAAAACAATTGAAGACATGCCTGATGATGTTGTTGCCTATGCTAATTTAGATTCTAACTTTAGAGCTAATTATGAAGCTTATATTATAGCGGACGCAGCAGCACAAATCTTAATACAGTTTAATGAAACACAACATACTTATAATGATGTAGACCCAGCACTTTTAGCAATTGCTGATAGAGACCCCAGTTTTAGAGCAGCTGCCGATGCTTATTATCAAACATTAGCAAACCAAGCACGTGACTTTAACTTACCAATTAGCAAAATAGTTGAATTAAATGCATTAATGGAAAACGAGCAAGCAATTGAAGTTGGAAAATTAAATGATGCTCGTAATGCTATAATACAAAAAAATATGGCAGAAAATCAAGCAGCAATAGATTCTTATAATGCTAATATCCTAAAATCAATAAATATATATGGTGATAACTTTGAAGCAATTATTAGAAATATTAACGAGCAATCATTATTAAGTGGACACACCTTTTTATATGCTTCTAACAAGGCAGACCTCTACCGACAGCTTCATTTGGAAATGCCTGAATTAGAATTAATAGACCCAGACGACGAAATAAAGGATAATGCTTTATGGAAGCCAGGCAAAGGAAGAAAAGTAGGCGATACTGCTTTATATGGTTTTAGACATAAACTAACAGACGAGCAAAATCAAGAGTTAGAAGACATGATTGCTAGTGGAAAAATAAGTAGGCAAGACGAAGTTTATCAAGCAGCACTAATAAGAGAAAGGGACAGACATTTATATGTTGAAACAGACCAAGAGCGTGCCGATGATTTAGGAATGTCGTTAACTGATTATCACGCGAAGTATGGTATTACAATAGATATTTATGATATGGAAATTGTTGATTATACACTAAACTCGAAACCACCAGAAAATGGTAGAATTAGAATGCCTGATGGTTCAATTCGCTCCTATAGAGATGGAGAATTAGTAAATATACAAGCAGCACCAGCACCAACAATAGTTGCTTATGACCCAGCATTAGCACAACAACCTGACGGTAGAATTACAATGCCTGATGGTTCAGTTAGAACATATAAAGATGGGTTAGTTGTATTTGTTGAATATCCAGCACTAACTCCACCAGGGCAACAATTATCACCAGCCGAAATTAACGCTCAAATAGATGCAACGCGAGGACCAACTTACGAACAACTGAAAACATTGTATCCAGAAGCATATCAAAGTTTACAACGAAAACATGCTAATGACCCTGATGCAGATGCCAAGATTGAAGCAACACTCCGACGAGGACATGTAACAGGGTATCAACCACAGACTCCAAATATTAACCCGGACGGAACAATAGACCCAGAAACACCAGTAGAACCAACGGAACCAGTAGTTCCACAACCAGTTTCAACTGTATTATTTAATGGCGAACGAGCTATGCCTGATGGAACAACTCGTTCTTATAAAGATGGAAAAGTAATATCAATAGGTTATCCAGCAGGGTTTCCAGTTAAAAATATGTTAGACGCAAAAGGTATAAAAGCTCTCAATAATAGCGAAGGTCTTTATTATGACCCAAATCCACCAACACCCACACCAGTAACGCCAACAGAACCATTAAAAAATGGAATTGTTAATATGCCTGATGGTTCAATAAGAACATATCAAAATGGGTTAGTTGTGTATGTTGAATATGCAGGTAAAACAGGGAAAATACCAAAACAAATAAATGAAGAAGAAGGTGTGCGAAACGCTACATACACAGGACGAGAAACAACAGAAACACCAACAACACCAGTAGCACCAACTGCTCCACTCCAACAAGGTTTAGTTAAAATGCCTGATGGTTCTAAACGAATGTATATAGATGGAAAGGTTGTGTCGGTTGCTTATCCCGATGGAGTTAAAGGACCAACTATTAATGAAATTAATGCTGCTGAAGGCATCAAGAAAGCAGAACCAGATTCTAATAATCCAGTAAATCCTGCGGCACCTGTAGACCCAGGAGGATTACCAACTCAAATTCAAACACCAACTCAACCAGACCGAGAACCAACTTATGAAGAACTACAAGTAATGTATCCAGCTAGATTTCAACAGTACAGAAATTCGTATGCTAATGAAGGTAAATGGGGTCTTACTCCAACATCTCCTGAAGCACAAGAAACGGTGATTGAAGGATTATTAAGAGCAGAACACACAAATAGAACTGAAGCAGGGACTGCGCCACCTTTACCACCTACAACAACAACACCAACACCTACAACAAATCAACCACTACCAATGGTGCCTGGTGCAAGAAGTTATGAGTATGCTGATTCAGGAACACAAGTAGCACCTACACAACCAACAACACAACGACCGGGATTAGATATAGTGCCTGAGTTTGTTCCTGGTGCTAGAAGTCACGAGTATATGCCTTCAATAATAGAACCTCAATATAATGCTCCTACAACTAATTCATAAAATCTCTCAATTTTAAATATAAACTTTATATAAATGGAAGAACCAGAGGCAGAACCACAAGCAGAAGACCCAGTAATTGCCGAGTATAGAGCAAGTGGAGATGCTGATATGGGTGCGGCAGCAAAACTCTCATATGTACACGAATTAAATATAATAAAAAATAACTCAACAGCAAACCAAGAAACAAATAAACAAATAAAAACTGCGCTTGGTGATAATCATGAGTTAGTTCCAGAGTTTAGTGATAGAGATGCGTTAACAATAAAAAGACCTAATAATGATTATATA
>Ga0247723_1001245_pt1 | contig 15235 bp, 36 predicted proteins | sample MSEWelMarce5H_FC_FD_189079 | JGI IMG/M metagenome (GOLD analysis project Ga0247723, IMG submission 189079) | Subsurface sediment microbial communities from gas well in West Virginia, United States - MSEEL Well Study Marcellus 5H_FC | ecosystem: Environmental > Terrestrial > Deep subsurface >...
ATGGTGGACAGGTTGCGATTATTCCTTTTTCTTATGGTTACGGAGATTTCTACATCTACGAGGCACAAAAGAAACTTTTAGAGTTGGGTTATCTGCCACAAGAAAACAAAAACAATAGTTTGTTCACTATCTCGCAACTAATGGGATTTGATTTTTATTCTGCAAAAACAATCACGAAGAAAAACGAGATGTTTAAGCACTACGCGAACTATTCAGAAAGAAAGGCGGGCAACTAATGAAATGCCAACTCTGCGCCAATGAAATAACAGATTTACAAAATGCGCGTGTGGTTCTTCCGTGGGGCGAAACCTGTGCCGATTGTATGAACGAGATCGAGGGCAAAAAATGACAATTCCCGCAACCTGTTCCGATTTTATTTCGCACCCTCATTTGGTAAATGGTCGCGGTTGCTACCAATGCCAATGCGCAAGTGCCTCCGAAAATCAAGGTACGAGCCAGATCGCCGAGGCACTCAACGCCATTGGAATTCCCGCAGATGTCCACCAGACGGGCGGTTTTACTATGTGCGCCTATGTCAAAACAGGCGAGACCTCCTACATCTACGCCAACGACGAGGGCTTTTCGCTTTACTGTGGCGAGGAGTGCGAGGGCATAATTCACGCAGAGTGGGGCAACACAGAGAGCACACCAGAGGCAAGAGCCGAGGGAATTCGGCAGACACTTACCGCCAACGACCTAAAGGCGTTACCTCTCTAAAGATCGAAACCCCGCAAGGGGTCGCGGTGTGAGTCACCGCCTGACGAGATCAGATACAGAAAAGGGGTTCAGATGTTAAAGCGAACAGAGGAAACAGACGGAACAAGCCTACGCGGGGAGATCCTGACCACCCGCGCCGAACTCACCGCGGTATTGGGTGAACCAATAACCTACGAGGAGGGCGGAAAAGTAACGATTGAGTGGGGCGTTCGCCTCGGCTCAACTGTTGCAACTGTCTACGATTGGAAACGATACGAGGAGGGAACGCCTACCGATCACGAGGCGTATTCCTACCACATAGGAGGGCACGACGAAAAAGCCCTAACCCTCATTGAGTCACTTGTGACTCTTTCCCGTAGGTTGGCGAACTAATGCAAAACATCACGCCTCGCGGTTGGTTTGTCCTCGGGATCGTCTCGGTTCTGGCGGTTTGGGGTCTGGTTCTGGTGTCGGCTTGCCTCTGGTGGGTTGGGTTTGACTCTCCAAATGCGCAGCTTTTCGGTTGGTGTTGGGGATCAATGGTTGAGTGTGTAGAACTTTAGAGGCGAACTATCACCCGCCGACAGTCGGGCGGTGGGTGGTGGTCTGCAGCTAATGGTTAGCGCAGAGGGAAAGGGTGAGAAATGACAGTAGAAAAGGTAGGACATAACGGGGCGTATGTGCTCTCCGATCTTGTCGCAGACGGAAATGGTGAGTATCTATTTACACGCACCTACTATGGCTATACATTGGCACAAGCTAAGGCTCAATTTAAGATCGAACTAAAGGGAGAGGGAAAGTAAAATGAAAGTACAATGCGTAGAGCAAGAGATTACAGGATTTCACAAGACCCTAAAGATCGAACACGAGGGCAAGACATACGACGTAGAGCTGCAATACGATCAATACTCAGGGTATGAGGTTCGTTTTTACAATGAACAGGGGGAGTGGATAGAAATGCCAGAGTGGGCGGAGGATTTTGATAACGGGCAACGCTCACTAGACTACTCACTAGATACAGCTTCAGGTATGTGGGAATACTGTCCCGCTATCCCTAGCAAGGCGGAGGTAGCGGTATGAACTACGACTACCGCGTTACTTTTGTAACCGATTACCTAACGATTACCACCAATGTATGCCTAGAGTTAGACGACACCACGGGAAACCTAAGTGATGAGGCTTATGGACGGGCTGCGGTTAAGGGTATGAATAACATAGAGGACGAGATTGGCAAGATAAATGAGTCGATCATCAATGACATAACTGTCACACTAATACTAGATGATGAGGAAATAGAGATAGGCAGTTTCGGTGAGTTCCCACCCGTACACGTATCAATAATAGAAGGAGAGGGAGAGTAATGAACTACGACATCAACAATAACTGTGTGGTCTGCGACCAATACAGGTACGACCAACACAAAAAGAATTGCGAATACTATGTAAAAGAAACCTATTCTGAGTTCCTCAAAAGGATCAAGGAGGTAGCGGTATGAAAGATAAGTGGATAGTGGCACTAGAGATAGATACCTATGACGGAGATCCCCGACATTGGGATTGGGAGAAACTGTCTACGGGATCGGACGTAATCAAGATAATCAGCAGCGACTTTAAGGGTCGCGTACTACCAACAGAAGGAGAGGGTGAGTAATGAATAGCTCTTGCGTACAAGATAGACACCAATTATGCGGGGACAGTGTGCAAGATACCTACGCTTGCTCTTGTCCTTGCCACTTAGAAGGAAAGGGAGAGTAATGAACGATCCAGTATGTGCAAACTGTGTGTACGAGGCAAGCGAACTCAACGAACGCAACCTATGTAACACCTGTGAAAGAGCTTATCAACTAGGGAGGGAAAGTAATGAGTAATCTAAAAGAGTGGGTAGAAGATCGCCAAGAAAATGGTGATGACGGCACAGGGTTTGACGAGTCAATCAGTTGGTCAGAGTTGGCAGAACTAACTCACGCCACACAGGTAGAACGCTTTAGTTTTTGCTCTTGTGAGGATTTAGAACCACACGAACACCCATACGAGGACTGTCCAAAAGGAGGAGAGTAATGAGTAAAGTAATGACTAAAGGTTGCACCTGTAATGAGTTAGATGATGACCTTAAAGATGAGGGCTGGACTTGCTACGCCTGTTATGAGGGCGACAATGAGTAGAGAGCTGGAAGTATTGAGGCAAGAGTATAAGAGGGCTATCGAAAATCCTATTTTTGATGATCCAAAAGACTATTGCATTTTACTAGATTTAATAACCGACAGAATAGAACAGATAGAGGGAGAGAAATGAGCTATTGCTGCCCCACTTGCGCAGAAAGGGAGAGGTCTGCCTTGCGTATGGGTGAGCCTCCGTTAGATTACCTGTTAGCTAAGGTACAATTACTCAACAAGGTCGCACTCACCCAACTGGAGGCAGGAGAGACGGGTGAGGCGATCAAGAATATTGATCGTATGATTAAAACACTACACAGAATAGGAATAACAAATGTCTGAGGAAACAACAACGCACGTATTTACAGTAGTCGTACAAGCAGGTAAGAAGTGGAACAAGGTAGAGCTCTTTGACTTTAGTGGAGGAGAACCAACGCCACTAGGACAGGGCGAGGGTACGAATTGGAGAACGGCTTTAGGCGAAGCCCTGTCTAAGATCACCTTGTCCTCGGAGATACCTGAGAAAACAGTTAATGATGCAGCTAAAGAGATAGCAGAGGAGAAGGGTGAGGATAATGATTAAAGAAATCAAATTAGAATACACAGTGCATAACCTTGTGAGGTTATCGGAAAAGGTATGGGGAGATAACGCTACTGAGTACCTTGCGGCTAGGTTGGATAGCATTGCTACATACAACCAGATGAAAGTCTTGATAGATAGCTTAAAGGAGGAAGCGGGTGAGTAAACAGTTCATCACCAAGGCGCACTACCCAAAGAGTCCAGAGGACATCAACATCTACACCATACACCCACCAAAGTCTGACCTGATCCTGCTCTACGAGGTAGTAGATAAGCAGGGAAGGGGGATTTGGGGCGGGGCAGATAACCTCGAAGCTATCAAATGGCTACGCCTTAACCTGCGTGACGAGGCTCGCTTGCTGGTCTCTGCGTGGGACTCTGATGAGGAGGACGCTCACTTGGTAGGGCAGAGCATAGACATAACAGACATAATTCTAGAGGCGTTTAAGGAAGGTTTACGGGTATGAGTCTTGTATTAGGAGTGATTGTAGTAATGCTGGTAGCCTATGTCCTGATTGTTTGGGAGGATAAACTCAATGGCTGATGATACCCAAAGGAGATTGGAGACGGCTGCTCGCAAAGCTATCCGTGATCGCAATTACAGAAGGGCGAGAGATCGTGCGCTAGTACGCCTTGCTCATCTATACCCTGACACCTATAAGCAGTTGCTTGAAATGGAGAAGAAACAAGATGAGTTACAAGGTAAAAAGTGGGTTGGCATTGACGGCAATACTAATCTTGGCGTGGGCATTCACACACGAGCCACAGGTGCAAACGATCTTGCATACACCAGTAATGAAGGAAAGAACCAAGGCGACAATGGAGGAAAAGCGTGAGAACAAGGCACTTGCAATTAGTTACTCACGAGCACTCGGATACGATAGGCAAGAGAGAGAGTGTCTCGTCACCCTATGGACCCGTGAGTCCAGGTTCGACCACTTTGCTCGCCCAAGAAACTCTCAGGGCAAACCAGTTAGCTCAGCTTTTGGAATTGCTCAACTCCTTAGAGAGCGTAGTGGAGAGCCTGAATTACAAATCCTTCACGGCTTACGATACCTTAGTCACCGCTACGGAGGGAGTGCGTGTCGCGCTCTTGGGCATTCAGACAGACGAGGCTGGTACTAATGCTGACGGGAGTTAGTTTGTTCGCAGGTATCGGTGGCTTTGATCTTGCTATGCAACGACAAGGAGTAAAGGTAGTAGCCTCGGTTGAGATAGACAAGAGATGTAATCAGGTATTGGCTCAGCACTTTCCTGATGTAAAACAATTTACAGATGTTACAGAAGTGAAGGGGGAGGATTTAATCAATGCAGGATTTACACCAAGCAAAGGAATTATTACAGGAGGATTTCCCTGCCAAGACCTCAGCGTTGCTGGCAAGAGGGCTGGTCTTGTTGGCGAACGAAGCGGGTTATTCTGGGAGATTGCAAGACTTGTGGAAGAAACGCAAACAGAATACTTCATCATCGAAAACGTCCCTGGTTTGTTATCTAGTAACAACGGAAAAGATTTTGGAGTCGTCATCGGGACGATGGCCGACCTCGGGTATTCTCTCGGGTGGAGGGTGCTTGATGCTCAACACTTCGGAGTACCCCAGCGAAGGAAGCGTGTCTTCATCGTTGGCAGACGTGGTGCAGACTCAACCAGTCCAGCAGAAATACTATTTAACAGTCAAGGCCGCAGAGGGAGTACTTCAACGCTCCAATCGGAACGGGAAACGATTGCCCGATCCGTTACAGGAAGTGTTTGAGAATGTGGTACGTCAAGGGGCGGAGAGCGCAGACGAATGAAGATCACGAGACCTGGGTTGAAGGCGGAGTGTGTCCAACGTTGAATGCTTTTGATAACACCGCAGAGGTAAGAGCTACTGTTCTAATCTTCGAGGCTACACGAGTAGATGATACTCGTTTGTATGATAAGTATTCTCCAACAGTTGCTACCTATTGGGGAACAGGTGGAGCACGAGTTCCTTATGTTATTAAGGATCAAGTACCAGTACGTAGACTTACCCCAATAGAGTGTGAAAGATTGCAGGGTTTCCCTGATGATTGGACACAAGGAGTTGCTGACTCAACAAGATACCGACAGATAGGTAATGCAGTTGCAGTACCTGTGGTAGAGTGGATTATACAAAACATAGTAGATGTAGCTGAGGTTTCCTAACCCTTTCCTCAGCCAAACAAAAAGCCCTCGCCGTAACTGGCGGGGGCTTTTTGCTAGCACTCTCAGCAATTTGCTGCCGAGGTACATAAATCATAACACTATCCGCCAGTAGAATAAAACCCTTTACCCTTGAAGGTAATGGCAGGTGAGTCCCACTTACGCACCATACTTACGTGGCACTCAAAGCAAGAAGGATCACGTGGGTCCTCGTGGATACTGCGCTCAATAGTTATTTCCCCATTGCAATCAGGGCAACGATAGTCGTACTGCATTAGAGCTTTACCGCCTCTTCGATAGGTAGATAACCTACTAACTTACTGACTTTATTAGAACGTGAGAACTCAGTTGTCGCAGGCATCCAATGACTAAACCATTCAGGCTCTGGCACTTCCATTAGGTCAAAAGAAAAGACCCCTTCTGGGGTCGAGTTAATATAGAACGGGGTAAGATCTCGCTCTGCTGCCTGCGTTATCAACTTACGATACTTCATCTCTTCAATCAGTAGCGTGGGATAGTGAGTGTTGCGACACTTCAACTCTATGTATGCAGATGAGTCACGACTGATGCAATCGAATGAGTCATAGATACCTTCTGACTTTTGTAAGTCAGGGTACTTGGTGTCCAGTAAGAACAAAAATAAATCAATCTCTTTCATTGCCAAGGGTTGTCACCACCCAAACCATTCTGCACCTTGCGTAATGCGCTGGTGCATCTACGATCTGCGGTAGATACTGCACACTCTAGTAAGCCTGCCACCTGTTGCAAGGTAAGTCCTTCGTGGTAGCGCATACGAAGTATGGTTTGATCTTCTACTTCAAGCTTTAGATATGAACGCTTCACATCAATCAAGGTAGCAAGCAGGTTGCCACCTTCTGCTGGAACGCTAGGCTTCTTAGGTGAGCCATCATTGATAAGGTTCTGAGCCTGCTCTAGTACCGTATCATCCACAATAGATGCGATAACGTGAGGTAGAACCTGTGCGATCATAGCTGTATCGTAGAAGGCTTCATCACCTGTGCGATAGCCAGACTTAGCCGCCTTCTCTTTGCGAGCATAGCGTTCTGCTGCACGTTTCATCTGCCAAGCAATACGCTTCTCATTGATAACACGTTGGACTGGGTTAGGTTCACTGAGAGCATCATTGAATTGTGTACCACGAGTAAGCGCCCAAGCAAGGCACTCTTGTAGTACATCATCTCGTTCTACGTAGCCACGAAAGCGACGGGCTATTGCACTTGCAACGCTAGGTGCTATGTCGTAGATAGATTTATGTAGCTCAATCACAATTAGGTTCTTCTACCTCTGGCCACACACCATCTAAGACCATCATTGCAATAGCAGAATAGTTTAATAGATCCACAAAGCTATCACGCAATGACTCATTGCTTGGCTTAACGCCAGAATCTAGTAAGTTATTGATGCGAGCTATCTTGTCCCACATACGTACACGCAGACCATTAAGTGGTCCACCTGGTGAATGAGCAATGTTCTTTGGGCCGTAGTCGTGATGCTTACGCACCAGTAGATTGCCTGCTTGATCCATAATGCGCCAGACATCTGCGATGAACGCTTCATTTACCTTGTCGGCATAGGCCGAAGCAGTATAGTCTCGGTTTCCATATTGATCTCTAGGATCTGGAAGCCCATATGCTGCAAAATCTGTACCATCTGTAGCCATTCGTCTCTACTCATCCTTCTGTCCTAGTAGCAAAGCCTTCGTTGCATCTAAACCTTTGGTCAGATAGAAGTCATTGATGTCCATTGATGGGGGTAATGTTACTATTGTGCTATTAGAAACCTCTTGCGCGACACGCTTGGCAAACTCAGCCCCAGGGTTAGTGCCATCTTCTTTAATGTCATTGTCGCCAATAACAAAAACTGTGTCGTAACCAGTAAAGAGCTTGACAAAGTGTGGCTTCCAAGCCTGTACCCCAGGTACACCTACTGCTGGTATGCCAACAAGACCAGACAAGACCAGCGCATCTAACTCACCTTCACATACTGCAATGTATGAAGAGTCAATAGTTATATCGCTAACGTTATACAGGTGTGCCTTCTGCCCTGTTGGTGATCCATACTTGGGTTTACCATCATCTAGTCTGCGGAACTTATAGCCCACGCAGATACCATTAGCTGTCATATAAGGGATAGACAACCAGCCTTCGTGCATCTCGTGACCATTGATGGGATCTACTACCGTGCCTAACGAGTACTGACTAGCAACTACATCAGATATCCCACGTTCTTCGAGATAACCTAGAGCTTCTGCGCTTATGTTTTGGCTGTAATGTTTGGCCGCTTCCGTCAATGATCTCGATTGCACGATTGAGGGCATCCTTAAACTCCAAGTTCTCTATGTGCATAACAACATCTACTGAACTGCCACCCTTACCGCAGGTATGGCAGAAGTACAGGTTGTCATACGTATTCATTACAGCACTACGTCTGCTGTCTGTATGTATACAGCAACGAACCGCTGCTGACTTACCTTCTCTTACTTCTCCACCGTAATAGGAAACAATAGTTCCTATGGGGATTGAAGTTGCATCAACGGAGTGCTTTCGTTTGCCCGCTTTATGTACCCTGGACCAGTCTTGTGCTGGCATACACACCCCTTATCATCACACTTATCGTGCCAATGAGCTGAACGTTTGTAGTGAGCAAGCGTGTTCTCTTCTCCGCCTTTATGACAGTTTTGGCAGATCATTCTTTGCCTTCTCTAAAGCATCAGCCATAGCTGCATCGTATGCTGCAACATCTTCATTGTAATCATCTTCTGTAGTTGAAACTTCAACTACTTCTTCTGGTATAAGTATCTCTGTTGTTGTGATATTACCTTCTGGTACTGGCATTACTGTTTCTCCTTTAGCCATTGAGTTAAATCTTGGATGACCCAAGCCTGATCTATTGAAGCGTTGCGACGCTTAACTACAACATATGACAGAGGGACTTCCCCGATACCTCGTGCCTTTGCGTAGTTAAGCGCCTCAACTTGTGCTTCTCTCCAGAACTCAGGCAGGGAAAGGGTCTGCCTGTTCTTGAGTTCAAGGATGTAGGTTTCTCCAGATATGATAACAACCATATCACCTTCATCCTTTGCCCCAGCTTTAGTTAGACGTTCTGCAATAACTCCAGCTTTGCGAAGCCACTTCATAACATCTGTCTCAAACTGAGAACCTTTGCGTCCGTTCTTATTCGCCATTAGATAGCACCATATGTACTTTCCTCGCTATTGGTACGCAGGTAGGCCCTACCTTGCGCATCATCATCGCCTATCTGACAAGAGCCAAAGTTCACAAACAGCGATGCCCATTGTGAGGCATCTGCAAAGTGTGGACCAAAGCGGTTCTTAACTGATGCTATCCGTAGTAGACCCTGTGTTGGGTCATACCCAAGCGTAAGGATCAGAGCAGGTAATTGACTCACCTTTCCGTGGATTGCACGTCTAGGTGGTGGCATCATTGGAGAACCATACTCGCTCTGTTCGCTTACGTGATGGAGTACAAGCACACAAGCTTCAGTCTTACGTGCCATATCGTGCAACTCCATCATAATTGCACGAAGTCCAGCCCATTCATTATCTGTTTCGGCTGCCACATTCATTAGGTTATCTATGATGATTAGCTCTGGCATTACACCATAGAGTTCAACATAGGCTTTGATCTCCATCTCAATATCATCAAGAGACGGACTGGAGTCAAAGACCCATTGTATGTGAGAAGCTTTAGCCAAATAGGGATCGTAGTAACGCTGGCTTTTATTGATATTGTTTTCGACAGTCAGTTGTGAGTGACCCGAAAGATGAGCAGCAGTACGTATCATTACTGTTGCTGTGTCTGTATCAGCAGAAAAGAATAACGTTGGAACCTTTGCTTTAATTGCATAGATCAATGCGAACATTGACTTACCAGCATTGGGTGCAGCAGCGACCATACAGACTTGGCCACGACGGAACTTGATAGATTGCTTAACTAAACTTTTCCACACGTCAGGTAGCGGTGTGGCTTTAGTAGTCACACCACCCCAGGCACGGGATAGGTTAAGCACTCTGCTCCTCTTCTAATGTTATTCGTCGTTCTCTACGTATCCTCCTGCGGTCACCGTCGGTGAGTCCACCCCAGATACCGTGGCGTTCCTTATGGATACCCCACTCAGCACATTCAGTAATGTGTTCGCAGCTACGACAGATTGATTTTGCTGATGCAATGCTCAGACGTACAAGCTTGCCTTCGTTTTCCTTGTCAGGAAAGAATAGATCGCCACCTACCTGAGCACATAAAGGAACCTCAAACTCGTGTGGTTCCCGCATTGATTAAGCCCAGATAGTTGCGCACTTATCTGTTGCACCCTTTGGTGCAGCACACATCCAGCCCTTCCAAGGGCCACGAGCAGAAGTACCTGTACGGAAGCTCATCACTCCGTGCGCACAACTTGGTGCCTGTCCTTCGACAACAGTTGCACCTAGTTGTGATGCAACAGATGCAACAGAAGGTGCAGCAGCACGAGCAGGTGCAACACTAGCACCTAGATCAGATGCAGTTGTCTTGATTAAAGTTGCAACCATTCCAAGGTCAGCAAGACCTGTCTCTAGATCCTTTACATCACTTGCATAAAGATTGATAAGAGTTCCGTCAACTAACTTATAGTTAACTTGGAACTTTGTGTTTTCGTTTGCAGCCATTTACTTTCCTCCAGATTGTTTGATTGTTAACCGTAATGAATCTGCACCCTGCTTAGTTGGTACGAAGCCAAGTTTAGCAAGTACTTCATCTTTGTCTACTGATGTAACTCCAGCTACCTTGTTCCAACGAACTTGGATACCTGTATCTGTAACGCCAGCGATGCCTTCAAGAGCAGACTTTAGTGAGTCTTTTTCCTTTGTCAACTCTTTGATCTTCTCATCTATTTGTAAGTATTTCATCGCATTGGTTGAGGCATCCTTGTCTTGGATTAACACCTCTTCACTAGCGATACGTTCTTTTTTTAGACCAACGCATCCTAACTGCCCACTTGCGTCATAGAACTTGCAATAGAACTTGCAGTAGTTTTCTTCTCGCTCTGGCTCTGGTGCTACTTCTGATGCCTTGATAGCTTCTAACCAACCTAATGCCTCTAGTGCCATTGCCTCGTTGTAATCTTCTGTGTGAACTTTAACGTCTCGCTCATCACCATCACGTGCAATGGCGACAAGCGAGACTCGCTTCACATCATAGCCATTCTTTGCTAATAGATAGCCATAAGTCTGCACTTGCCAACGCTGTTGTGTTGATGGAAAGTATGAAAGGTTCTTTACCTTGCTTGTCTTCCAGTCAATGACATCGCCTGTGCCTGGAACGAAGCAGTCAATGTGTGCCTTCATCCCATTGTATTCAACTTCTGTTTCAATGAGTACATCTTTGTTATCGGACAAGGCTTCTTCAATGGCAGAGTGGATAGCAGTACCCATAATTGCAGCAAGTTTCATCTCATTGTCGTTAGTCTCAGGCTGATCGTTGAGTCTGTACCAGACCTTGCGACGACAGCCACCTAACTCTGATGGTCCAATCTGTACCTGTGTAGAACGTGAACGCTTAGCATCACCTGCACGTAGTGCATTGAGTAATAATTCCTTTGGGTCAGTCATTGTAATTCCTTCTTAGATGTCGTCATAACATATTCCACATACCCACCAACTGCCTACCTCTGCTAGTTCAGATTCTGGTGTTGGAGCATCACATCGTGAACACTTGATTGTGTCCTCTTCTAGATCTGTCATACTTTGCTAGCCTCTTCTGCTTCTTCGTGTAACTTGTAAGCTAGCCTGCAAGCCTTCCAACCCATCTCGTAAAAATAGTGTGCAGAATATTCATCTGTCATTGCTATTGATTTGATTTCCATAACTACATCCTTTCCTGGACCACCAACTGTAAGGGCTTACCCGTGTTAGCGTCAAGAACCGAAGCGATTTCAACTGCTCTACGGGCGTGTCTCTTGGCGTAGGCTAGGTCAACATCAGGTTTGATAGCTGAATAAAGGTAGCCAAGAGCAAGCTGACCACCAGAACCAATGCCGTACGTTCCGTGATTTGCTTGGAAAAAAGAGAGATCACAAGCAATACGAAAGATATTGCCGTTAAAAGCAATGAGATAATCGAAGCCACCATCTTTGTCCACCTTGTTGTAGTCGTAGTTGTTGTCGTTGAAAGCTGTGATAATGCTTGGGATAATCTTCTTACCCATAAATTGTGCTGGCTCTTCACCCTTGTATGCAGGTGGCTTCCAGTTGTATGCAAGTATGTCACCAGGTCTTGTGTCACCTGAGATTCCAATGAGATACTTACCTACCTCTAATATCTTTGGAGTAGATGTAGCAAGAGTTACTAGATTATCTTCTGTAATCTGAGAGTCAGCTACAAGAACTGCATAATCAATTCCTTCTACGCCTACGATTGTTGTCATAGACCAAGGCTACCACCAACGGCGTGTCGTAGGTCACGCGACACCTGCCTAGAGTTATCATATTGTATGCGAATCCGCCTACCCAGACTGTCCTTACCTAAGCCCTGGAGTGGTATTCCTAAGCCCTTTGGGACCGATTTGCGGGGTTTAGGACCCATTCACGTATGTACCTGTGGCTCCCAGGTCTTTCAGGTTATGGCAAGCTTTGAGGATTCCGAGATAGTCTGGTGGTTCCTTGATGGAACCTGCGTTAGTTGTGGGAATCTGGTCACAGTCCCCTGCCCTGCCGATAAAATGGCATAAAAAAAGAAGCCCACTCCCCGTAGGGAGTGAGCCTCTTTGCCTCGCAGTTACTTCTTACTTGGCCTTGCGACCAAACTCTGTAGCCTTTGGATCCAATGCCTTTAGCAATGGGCCTGCAATAGCAGCTAATGCTGCAGATGCTAGCGCCTTTGGATCTGTTACGCCTGCAAGGTACAAAGCGATTACTGATGCAACACCAGCACGTAGGTACGTAGCTGCCATTGCCTTTAACTTGTTCTTATCCATTGTTACTCCTTTGGACTTGTTGGTTCTTTCTTCTTAGGCAAACGCTTAACTTTAGCCTTTACCTTTGCGACAACTTTTGGTGTTCCCAACCAAGGGAACCACGGGGAAGTGTCGTCTCCACATCCTTCTTTGATTGAGATGTGAAGATGCTTGTTGTGCTTGTTGGAACCTGTGTATTCACGGTCACCTTCTGAGGCACGTTCTGCTGACCAGATCTTGCCCTGGAAAATAAGATACTTAACACGCTTGTCTGCTTTTAGTTCTTGAAATAAATTAGCGCAATCAATGCCACCCAACTTATCGTGCGTTAGATCTACTGCATAACCTGTGTTGTGGTCGCTATTAGGATTCTGATTGATGTGAGCTGCTGATGGAAGTAAACCATCCGAGGCTTTCTTGCGGGAAGGCTTGATCGCTGTGGCTTGACGAAGGACAGCAATAGCGGCAGGTGTGGCTTTCTTTACAAGTTTCTTCATTCATTCTTCCCCTTTTGTAGCATCATCTGATAAAGGATTTCTACCTTAGTCTCTAATCTAGTAATGGAATCTTTAACACTTGAGCCACCATTGGGCTTTAGTTCATTGAGGTAATGCTTTACTAACCAGCGCACTGCGCCAACAAAGCCACCAATGATTGTGCATACTGCAACAGCTACTGTTGCGTAGTCTTGTGCCTGCATTAGACCGTCCTAATTGTAACTAGTAGTAATCCGCCATACCCAGAGAATCGCTTATCTGATGGTGTTGCATTTCTAAAGTCCATCTCTTCGATGAGTCCAATGAAAGACTCACCAGTTCTAAAGTCTTCAATGCGGATAGTGTCACCGACATTTTCAATAGACTCTAGTTGACTCATACGATAGTAAGCAGAACCTTCGTAGCCAACCTCAACTCCGAAGTGATCTGATTCGTGGTCAAAGCAAGATAGTGGATACTGAATCAATCGCTGACGTGGGATAGCAGGCAGTGCCTTGATCTGGTAACCAGTAAACAATGGTCCCTTAGATGTATCAGTAGTTGAGCGAGTCAGTGTGAACTGGAAGCCAAGGTACTCTTGTGATGCTTGAGGATAGTTAATGTTAATCTCTGGAACTGTTGCCTCTTGTGTAAATGTACCAATGCGATAGAAGTTATCGGCATAGTCAATGGAGTCAATGTTTAGACCACCATTGGTAGTATCAATACGAGCTTGCATCAACTTAAAGATCTTGAGTTCTAGTGTGTTGTATCGGACGTAACCTGTACGCAAGAATCCTTCTGCCATCAAAGTAGAAGCTGACTCAATGTAGATTGCACCATCTGAACCATTGCCAGCATTACAAAATGCTAAGCGGTTAGTATCACCAAGGAAAGCACAAGCAGTGGTGTAGTGACCTAATGTATCTGCTGGGTCATACAAGTCCCAGGCATAAGGGAACTGAAGGTTACCTAATGGTTGACCCATATCTATACGAGTCACACCGACCTGACCATCAACGCCAGATGCAGCCCAGATGTATCTGTCACGGAAACCAAAGTCATAGACTGGTTGAGTTGATTCAAAGATTAAAGCACCGTAGGTAATGGAGCCATCTAACTGACTTGCATCTGCCATACGCATACCTTGGCTAGTACCAATAGCCATATTGCCAAGGTAGTAAGAAATCTTAAATACGATCTCACCTACTGGTAGTTCTGCTGCAGTGATAGCAGATGTCAGAGTAGGCATAGCACCAGCAGTAGACAAGGTAAACTTGTAGATGTTGGACTGGATACCGCTATAGCCTGAGATGTAGATAGCAGCGCCACTAGATGTAATGCTAGTAAAGATGTGGTCAGGGTCATTGTGTGAATAAACCGCTGCTGGCAAGGATGTTGCAGACGTTGAAAACTCGTAGACCTTATCGTTGACGCACATTACAATACGCTCTTTGGTGTATTCCATAACAGCGTTAGTTACAGTGATGGAGTTTTCAGTAATCATTAGAGTAGGTGATACGGTGCTATCGTCAGATAGTAACTTCTTATATACTCGAAGTCGTGGTGTTCCAGCATTGAGTACGTTAGTTACCCAGTAGGCATAGACACCATCATCACAGAGTGCGTGTACTGGATAGTCAGTACCTGAGTTATAGTCAATGAAGTGGATAACCTCTGCCACACCTACACCTACTGGAGATACAGGAGTAGATGTAACGTTGCTGGCAGTCTTGGCATAGGTAAAGGTTGTAGTCGTAGGTACACCTGTGATGGTGTAATCACCATTAAATGTTGCATTTACGCCAGAGATAGTAATTTCCATACCAGTACATAGGCCGTGTGCTGCAGTGGTAGTTAGCGTTGCTACGTTAGAGGTCAGCGCCTTGTTATTGATAGATACAGTAATGGCAGGGAATACCTTATCCACGTCATACTCGTCTGCAAGAAGCACACCGTTAAAGGTAATACTGTTCTTATCCCATTGGATAGAACGTGCATACTGCCAAGGACGACCATTGGTTTGAATACCACCAGTAATAGTGTGCTGACCAACAGATGAGTTCAGTAGTGTTGCCTGTCCCTTGGTCCAGACGTTGATGCCCTTAGATTCTGTGTACTGGAAGCGTAGCGACTCATCCTGGATAGGTTCAAAGAACTTGATGCCTTGTCCAAAATGGAAAGATGACTGGCTTCGTAGCC
>Ga0247723_1001246_pt1 | contig 15232 bp, 24 predicted proteins | sample MSEWelMarce5H_FC_FD_189079 | JGI IMG/M metagenome (GOLD analysis project Ga0247723, IMG submission 189079) | Subsurface sediment microbial communities from gas well in West Virginia, United States - MSEEL Well Study Marcellus 5H_FC | ecosystem: Environmental > Terrestrial > Deep subsurface >...
CGTAGAAGTAATAAACGAGATACCTAATCCGGTTGACCTTCATACAGACGCCGAAAAATACATATATGAGAAGTTCGGTATTGAAGATTACAAGGTAGCTATAGCGGTAGCCAAAGCCGAAAGCGGAATGAAGGAAGGCAGGATCGGCATAAACACAAACAACACGATTGATGTCGGGGAATTTCAGATCAACTCAATTCACTTTAACCGCCCCGGATGCTCATTGAAGGAAGTTGCTACAACCAGAGGAAACATTGATTGTGCTTACCAGATATTCAAAGAACAGGGCTGGAATCCCTGGGTAGCATTTAAAAACGGCAACTTTATAGCAAAACTCGACAAATGAAATACAACTTTTACAGAATTATAGTATTTATAGGGTTTGTAGCTTGGATTACAGAAACAGCATATTTTGGCTGGAACGAGAAAGCTGTTACTGTATCTGAAAAGATATTAGATCAAGCAAGTTGGATACTTATATTTTGGGGAATGATTGGAGATATTGCTACCAACTTGAAAATAGAAAAGGTTCAGAACATACATACCAAGAATGTAATTATCAAAGGAAATCCCATACTTAATAATAAATGAAAATATACGACCTCGTAAAACAATTGCTTACAGACGACCCAGAATTAAGGGATAATGATAAAAGACTGATATGGGCAGTATGGGACAAAGAAAGGCTTATAGAGTGGGATGAAGTTAGAGGATCAGTTATTAGTAAATTTCACTTTTTATACGGTTCCTCCACAGAATCAATCCGCAGGTGCCGCCAAAAGATCCAGGAACATTATCCAGAACTCCGGGGAACAGCAAAGGTTCAGGAAGCCAGAGCCGAGAAAGAGGGAATGAAGGGCAATCACGTTTATTTCGAAACTACTCAAAATGGTCAATACACTTTCTAAATTGAAATTTAAACGAAAGGTCAGAAAGAATATAAAGACCTTGCCGGAGAAGTATAAGTTTTTCCTGAAGCGTATAAACTTAGAGGAAGAAACTTGGCTTTATTTAGATAGAAAATAATATGCAGGAGAGGGATTTCAATGTTAAAGATGCCATCAGACGCCATCAGGAGACTGTAGACACCCCATTCAGAGAGGAAGCCGTATTCTGGTACAACATAGCTTCTGAAATGGATAAACGTTTCTTTAACGGTTTGGTATATCCGGATGGCAGGAAAGTCCCCACACCTGTTATCGCATTTGATGACCTTAGAAACAAAAATACACTAGCTTGCTATGATCTCTTTCCCGATGAATATGGAATTGAGGGGAAAATTACTTTCAATACTGCATGGTATGAAGAACGTGACGGCAAACAGGAGTGGATTAGGGGCAAGTATTCACAAGGAGAAACGCTACTCCATGAATACGTCCATTTATGGCAGCAGATAGGCCGGGGAGTTGACCCCTACAAGCAGGAAAAACACGGCAGAGTAACACACAACAAAGAGTTCGTTGCCAAGTGCGAAGAGCTTGGTATTCATCCAATGCCGGTGAAGGGAATACACACGATGCCAGCAACACCCGGATCCCCTATCGATATCCTTTTAAAAGAGAACGGCATTTATCCGCCGGAAAAAGCCTACGAGAAACCGGAAAGCGATTTCTCAGACTGGGCTAAATGGCTGATAATCCTTGATGACCACAAAAAAATAAGGAAAGGCAGATCAACACTTCACAAATACACCTGCCCCGATTGCGGTCTGAACGTAAGGATCGGGATAAACTCAGATCCGATGTTAGTCCACGATGTATGCAGTGAAATAAAGGGAGAAAAGGTTTTCCTGGTGAAAGCGGACGGTAAAAGTCATACAATATACAAAGCAAAGGGGAAATGAAAAAAGATTTAAAATTATATGTTTGGGAAGGCGTATTAACTGACTATACCAGTGGCATGATTTGTATATTAGCTCATGACTTGGAAGAAGCGAAGGCGTTACTTCTAAAGAAATATCCGCCTTACTATGCTAACGACTTTGGTAAGCCTCATAAAGTTATTACTAATCCTGAAGCATTTGCTGTATTTGGCGGGGGCTAAAATATGATAGAAGTAATTTATCCAAACGACGACGATCCCAGGAAGGAAATTGAGACTACACCCGAATCCGTGGACAGAACTTTAATGGAGAACACCAGAAACGGTGAAGTAATCCCAACACTCGAAGCAATTGCTGAACAAATGGGAATAACCAGAAAAGATTTAGAAGAATGGTCCATAACAGATGCCGATTATTTAAACGGCTTGAAGAAGTTTAAATCAATACAGGAAGAGGGAATATTTGAGGACTTCAATAACAGAGCCGATGTAACTGTCCTTGCAATGCTCCTTTCCGAAACAAGAAATCGGCATAACCCCTAATTACTTTGAGTAGATGCTCTTCCTTGGCTCGTATTCATCAGTTTCATTACCCCATGACGACCACCCAGGCCGGGAGACTCTGGCAAAGAGTTCAATATAGGGACCCGGAGAACATTGTTCAATGATCGGATACATCTCATCAGGCTTTCTACTGTGTTCACGCTTTTGGGTAGAAAGGATATTCGGCATGGTCCGGCCAGGTTGTAAGGTTCTCATCCTTCCTTTTACGCCGAACAAAACCATCTCAGTTACGTTCCTGAAGTAAAAGCCCACACCACGCCGGTCGGGTCCGCCGTCTTTTCTGATCTTGTACCAGATGATATTTGTTTTGTATGTAAATCCCCATGATTTCATTACTTCAAGACCTAGACTGACCAGAGCATTAGGAACCCACAAGTAAAGGTGAGAAGGATTATCAGCAATGCAGCTTACTGGCAAACTGATAATATCCTCATTCGTCATGGTTACATAACGGTAGAGGCGTTTATGTTCCGGAGCGATCTTTCCGGTGCGGTTTTCAAACTTCCAGGGCGGATCTGCCAGGATTGTGCTGAACTTGCCTAAACCTTCAAACGGTTCCAATTATGTCGTCCTCGTATAGGTCTCTTTTAATTCCAAAAACAAGCACCGGGCATCCCCCGCCACCACCACCTTCAAGCCGTTTGAGAAGCTGGCTCATGTGGGTAGTGTTCTGACCGTACTTGCCGCCTATACCTAAAGTCTTGAATAGTTTTTGAAGCTCATCTGTTCTAGTAATTATAACCCCAACTGAGATAACCCGGAGATCAAATAGCAATCTGAAGTTGTTTAGGTCACGATCAAAGAACGGGTCTTTATTGTTCCATTCGACTTCAACGGCAACATGGTTTTTATATTCATCTACCTTATGTGTAGGAGAATGGGCTTCAGTATTATCCACTATGATACGTGTATCAAACTTCTTTTCGACCCACCCTCTTGTTGTAAATCCGGTATCAATAAACTGAGCCAGATCGGTTTTACTGCCTCCGCCTACATCAATATAGCTTCTTTTTAAACGAAAAGCCGATAAAACGGCCATAATATCATTCCATTCCTGGGGAAAGTCTTTACAGAGAACTGCTGAGGCGTGCCGCCATTCATATACTTCGTAGTGGTTTTGGATGAATTGGGGAATGTCAGTGAGTGCCACGATAACCTCGCTATTTAGAATTAGCGGGATTCTAGCCTAGTTTTAAGATTTTAAAATCACACTTTCATGATTGTAAAGACTATAGTTTAAATTGTCGGGTTGGTGTGCTATTATACGTATAACGTGTACAAACACTGCCCGATAAAGTGAGTAAAACGGTTTACACTAACCTATACGAGATAACGGATCTTCAGCAGACCATAGTTAAATTCATCACCTACTGGGTAGCTTCCGAAAAAGTTCCGGTCCCCCAAAAAGAAATAATTGAAGAAATGAAAAGAAAAGGCAAAAACGGCTCGACCGTTGTTAATGCTTTAAATGGTTTGCTAAGATTAGGCTACATCAGGCGTGCCGTTATGGTTTCAAACAAAACGTCCTATGTTCAATTAAGAAGAATATGAAACATCCAGGGGGAAGACCAACAGAGTATACGCCAGAAGTAATAGAAGAATTGGCTAAATATATAGCTGAAGCAATACCTGAAAATATGGATATTCCTACTGTTGAAGGATTTGCTATAAAGATTGGGGTAAGTAAGAAGACTTTGTACAACTGGGGTAATGAACATACAGAGTTTTTACACGCTTTAGAGCAATTGAAGATGTTACAGAAGCAGCATTTAATCAGAATAGGTATATTCGGCGGCAAAGAAATAAACGCAACAATCGTTGCCCTGCTTCTTAAAGTCAATCACAACATGGTGGAAACTACAAAGACGGATGTCACATCAGGAGGCAGACCGCTTACTTCAATATTAGGCAATGGCGTACCAACGAGTAACAGCAACGGAGAAGCTTCAGAAGCTAACCAAGAGAATTAGGGGAGTAGCAGGTGGAACATCAGCAAGTAAGACCATCTCAATCCTTATTCTTCTTATTGATTACGCCCAAACTCACTTCAATCAAAGGATATCTGTTGTATCCGAGTCATTCCCCCATTTAAAGCGTGGTGCAATCCGTGACTTCCTGGACATCATGCAACAGCAGGAGTTTTACAAAGATAATGAATGGAACAGGACTGACTGCATTTATACATTTACGCCGACCAGATCCATTATTGAGTTCTTCAGTGCGGATCAGCCGGGAAAGGTAAGAGGTCCCAGGCGTGATGTACTGTTCATCAATGAGGCCAACAACGTAAGCTATGAAACATATACCCAGCTTGAAATAAGAACGAAGGATATTATCTGGCTTGACTGGAACCCGGTTGCTGAGTTCTGGTGGTATGAAGAGATACTGAATAAGCAGGATGTAGACTTCCTCATACTCACATATAGAGATAATGAAGCACTTGATCCGAAGATCGTTCAGGCAATTGAAGTAAGGCGGGGAAACAAGAACTGGTGGAAGGTTTACGGACTGGGGGAACTGGGAGAAGCTGAGGGCAGGATATACAAAGACTGGGCTACGGTTGATGATATACCCCATGAAGCAACACTCAGGCGTTACGGATTGGACTTTGGTTATAGTAACGACCCAACTGCCATTGTTGCCATTTATTACTATAACGGGGGCTACATTCTGGATGAGGTCTCATATAACTACGGATTAACAAATAAAGATATAGCAGACATCCTGAACAACAATCCTCCGGCAATGGTCATGGCTGACAGTGCAGAGCCCAAGTCCATTGAAGAGATTAAAAGGTATGGAATAAATATTCAACCGGCAGCCAAAAAGTCAGGCTCTGTGACTCAGGGCATACAGTATGTACAGCAGCAAAGGATTTCAGTTACTAAGCGGTCAATCAACATTTTAAAAGAGTACAGGAACTATCTCTGGACTACTGACAAGGACGGGAAGATCATCAACGAGCCGCAGGGCTTCTTAAATCACACAATGGATGCAATTCGCTATGGTATGGACTCATTCAGGCCATTACAGCCGATCAAGATGGATAACGCTAAGGTAGGCGGGGTATTAGAGTACATTCCCGGCATCGGTTGACTTGCAATAATACAAAACATTACTCTTTAATTATGGACCTGAAAGACAACTTAGAGCTTCAGATGCTTATCAACAATAAGCAGGAAGGATTTAAATACCGTGAAAGGCGTGAAGAGCCGTGGCGTGAGAACTATGAACTCTATAGGGACAGGGTAACGGTCAACAGACTGACTCAGAGGCAATCGGTAAACCTGCCCTTAATGAAGACAACTTTAAGGACTCTTCTTAAAGACATTGATGATATGCCGGTAATCGTTTTTGAGAACCTTGATAATGACAAAGAAGCAGAGATCTTCCAGAATGAATATTGGAAATGGACTCTTGAACAGAATAACGCTGAGATACAGGACATTGTAGACAAAAAGCAGGACTTCTTCTTCGGCAGATCGTTTGACTCATGGCAGGTTGAGGATGGGAAAATTGCCTTTAACATTGAAGATCCGGAAGATATCTTGGTTTCCCGCTACATGAACCCCTACGATATTGATTCTTCACGCTATCTTATTCACACCCACATATTCAAGCCGTTAAGCAGCCTGAAAAGTAATCCTGATTATGACCAGGAAGCAGTAAAGTCTCTTGAAGAGTTCTTCGGCACACAGCTTGGACTGGTTAAAGCAAAAGATAACGAGAATACGCTTCAGCAGAAAAATCAGAAGATGGCCGATATGGGGGTAACTGATGTTGAAGACCCAGTGTTAGGTGAAACATACGTTGAGCTTACCGTTCATTACGTTTTTAGACCTGAAATAGAAGAAAACGGCAAGAAGTATCCGGAGCAGATCTGGGTATATGTTGAGGCAGAGAACCAGCAGATTCTCATGAAGAAAGCTCAGGAAGAAATAATCGGCGTAACTGATGACCATTATTGGAGAAACCATTACAGATATAACTCTTGGGGAGATGACATTGATAAGCAAGACTTCTGGACTGATGGAATTGCAGACATTGTAAGGATACCTAACAAGGTTTTAAACGCTTGGTTCAGCCAATTGGTGGAAAACAGAACGCTTCGCAATATGGGTATGCACTATTACGACTCATCTATTAAGGAAAATGGCTTTGATCCTTCTACATTCAGTCCTAAGCCCTGGGGATGGTATGCAGTACCCGGTAAACCTTCTGAGATATTACAGAAAGTAGATATTCCCGACCTATCTGAATCACTTGATGAAATGAACTATGTGACCGAGATGACCGAGAAGGCAACAGGAGCAACGGCAACACAGCAGGGAGTTCAGACCGAAAGGCAATTGACGCTTGGAGAGGTACAGCTTGCACAGGGTGAAGCCAAAGCAAGGGTACAGGGCATGAGCAAGTTCTATACTGATGCATGGAAACAGCGGGCAACTAAGTTCTTAAAGCTCATTGAAGCGGCCAAAGACCAGCTTGATGCCGTAAAGATCTACAAGAAGGGCAAAAACAGCAATGATGTCTTTGAAAGGGAAATAATGCCTGAGAATTGGATGACCAAATCCGGCTACAAGGTAAGGGTATGGAGCCAGGACGAGAAGAAAGCCGATGAAAATGACCACTTAACCAAATTAAATGCGGTATTTCAGAACATGGCCGACAATCCAAAGCTTAGGGAGATCTATCAAAGGAAACTTCTTGAATTTGCAGACCTGACACCTGATGAGATAACATCAGTAATGGAGTTTGAGAAGCAAAAACAAATGATGCCGGGTATGCCAGGGGGAATGATGCAGGGTCAGCCAGCACAGGGACAGCCCCAACCGCAGCAACCAAAGCCACAGGCTAACCCAATGCAACAGATACAAGCATGAGTATACTTGATAACATCTTAGAGACAACCGGTCTTAAATACGAAGACTTAAATAAAGCCGAGAGAGAAACCCTAGACGGCTGGATGGAAGCCTTATCCAAGAACCAGCTGACGGTTGAAAGGGTCAGGGAACACATCTCCGCAATGAAGGATGCAGTTGAACGGGAACTTTGCAAATCCAAGCTCAGTCACAAGAACGATCTCTTTTTAAAGGCAAGGCTTAGAAACTATATGCTCCTTGAAGCTTTCCTATCAACGCCTGAACGTGCCAAACAACAGCTCGAAGGTGCATTGGCCGGGATGGTAGGAGGTAGAAGTTGACAAAACACAATTTGACATTCTATGATCATCTTATGAACCCGGAAGCCCAGGCGGAACTTAATAGAATACTCCAAAAAGGACCCGACAACTTAAACCCCGAAGAAGCAGTTTTCTTAAAAGCAAGAAAAACTTATCTCAATAAAATGCAATTGGAAGATTATGCTGGTGTATTAGAAACCAAACCTCCTGTCAAGGAGCCGGTAAAGAAAGATGTCAAACAAACCAACTAACGAAGAACTGCAAGAAAAGATAAACGAAGCAGCGAATATTTCAGAAGAAGAACTGAATAAAAAAACTGATGATGAACCAGAAATTGAAACCCCTGAAGAAGAAACTCCTGAAACTCCGGTCGAAGAACCAAAGGAAGAAGAAAAGCCCCAGGAAGATGATGATGAACTAAAGAAAAAGCTATCAGCCTCAGCAAGAGAGAACCAAAAGATTTACGCCAAAAACAGAGTAATCAATAAAGCCCTCATTGAAGCTGAAGAAACGCCTGAACCCACAGAGAAAGAACTTGCCCAGGAGTTCCCGGACTGGGACACGTTAAGTGATGTCGAGAAAGCAATGGCAAAGGAAACCGTAGTCTCCCGCAGGTGGAGACAATCAATCTCCAAAGCCAAAGAACAGGCAACTAAGATAGAGAAGTGGACTGAATCGGTTGAAACGTTCCTGGATGATCCCAAGACTTTAGTTGATATTCCTGAACTTGAGGGCAAGACCGATGCTTTTAAAGAGTTTGCTACCAAAGAAGAAAATAACAGCGTGCCGTTTAAAACATTGGTCGGGGCATTTCTGTATGATCAGTCAAAAGGAAAAGTCACCCATAAAGGCAAGATGTTTGAGAACGGCTCCGGGGGACCGAACGAGAAACCACAACCCAAAAGCGACAGGCTAACACTTGAAGAATCCAGGAGACTAAGAGAGTCAGATTATGCCAAATGGAAGGAATATTTGTCGGCAGGAAAGATAGAACTCAATATCTGAAGCTAAATTACCTGTTGACATCAATTAAATCCATTCTCTATAGTTACATTAGATAACTCCTAACCCTTCAACAAAGGACGGTAAAGAAAATCTACAACTTTACTAACATGTCAGCATACGGAACAAAATTAGCAGAAGGTTTTTCAGGAAAAGTCATGCAATGGGTTTATGACAGAAATCTTCTGGATGTCATCGTTAATAGAAACTTTGAAGGTGAAATAAACGGTGTCGGTTCCAAACTGAACATCTTAGACTTCGATAAAATCTCCGAGAAAACTTATGCCGATTCAGCATTATCCGCTGATTCCTTAACTGAAAATAACGGACAGCTGGTAATAGATCAGTACAAGTCCTTCTACTGGAAAGAGAAAACACTCGCAAAATGGCTCTCATACATTAAGAACCCGCATCCTTACATAGTTGAACAGGTAGGTAATGAGAGAGCAAAGAATATGGATACCTTCGCATTTGCCCTTTACGGAGATGTCGGAGCAGGTCATAGAATTGGCACTGATTACACGACCGGCGATGTTACAGTAGCTGCAACGACAGGAATAGTTACCGGAAACGGAACAACCTTCACCTCAGACATGGTTGGAAAAGGATTTAAAGCAACGGGTCACACAACCTGGTACAGAATCAAGACCTTTACCAGTACAACTCAAATAACAATCGAAGATGATAAAGATGACTCAACCTCAGCCTACACCGGTGGAGCAATCGCAGGAGGTACTGCTTACACAATCGAAGCTGCAACAGTTCTGACAGTAACCGCTGCAAACATCTTGAACACAGTTGCTAAAGCAAAGCAGAAATTGGATCTGGCTGAGAAGAACGGTTATATCGCAGTACCCGATACCGATAGATGGCTGATTGCTCCTCCCGAATTCTTTACAGTATTGACTCAGGGCACAGGCGTAGTCCTCCATGTAGACGAAGCCTATCAGGATCTGGTCAAGAAAGGCTACATGGGACAGCTTCAAGGCTTTAAGCTCTTTATGAGCAACAGGCTTTCCGGAGACAATACATCTGGATACCATCTTTTGGCAGGACACAAGAACTGGATGACTTTCGCCGAGAAAGTACTTGATGCCAGAATGGAAGAAGATCTGATCGGAGACTTCGGAACAGCTTACAAAGACTTATTCGTATACGGTGCCAAAGTAAAAGACATAATGAGGCATCAGGCAGCTGAAATATTCGCAAAGTTCTAAACCTATTAAAAATTAAAACAGGCAGCAACTTGGGAGCTTGGGAAAAAGGGTCTCTCCCTAATCCCATTTAAGCTCCCTTTTTTATTGGACTAAAATGACAGCATTTGAAATAAAAGAAGATTTACCAAGAGAAACAAGAGATGAACTCACAAGGGTTGAGGCTATTTCCAGTGGATTGAGAACAACAGTGGAGACTAACTTTCTTGCATCACTTCTTCCCTACAGAACCAACAGAGTATTAAGATGGGATACAACTTTATTGGATTCCCCACAAAACACGCTAAGACACAAATCAGCAGATCTTATATTGGAAGCGGAAGGAGACACTCTCCCGACAGGTTATACAGGCTTCAGGAAAGGTGCAATCTTTTACCTTTTAAGCGCAACCGGGAATAATGTGTATATAAATACTGGTAGTGAATACGGTGCAATATGGACTCTTCCAATTGTAGCTGAAGTAGAGTCACCATCAGCATCTGCCAGCTCATCGGTCTCTGTTTCAAATTCACCTTCTTTGTCACCCAGCTCATCTGCGTCTAAGTCTGCTTCCAGGTCCGCATCTGCTAGTATGTCAGGGTCAGCCAGCGAATCTAAGAGCGCTTCACCATCGTCATCTAAAAGCGCCAGTGCCAGTAAGTCTTTGTCTCCTTCATCCAGTGCATCAGCATCGCTTAGCCAATCAACAAGCCTTTCTCCATCAGGATCGGCATCCCCTTCAAGCTCTGGGTCAGCCAGTGCATCAAAGTCAGCATCGAGTTCAGTTAGCGCATCTGAATCCAACTCGGCTTCTGCATCTAAGTCACCCAGTTTTTCAGCATCAAAATCGGCAAGCGCATCTTATTCGCCGTCAGGCTCTCAAAGCCCTTCGGCTTCAGAATCCAAGTCATCTAGCCCATCTTACAGCCCATCAGGTTCTACAAGTCCGTCAGCAAGTGCCAGTCCGTCAAGTTCGGTATCATTCCCTTAATCTATGAACCAAGAAACATACGGCGCCAATTTATGGCGTAACATCAAAACCAACGGTACGACAACCATTCCCGGTAAATGGGAACTGATTGCGATTGTGGTTAATACGAAAGGTGCATCCTCCAACACGGCAAAGATTTATGATGACACGGCAGCCACTCCTGAACGGCTAATAGGAACGATTGATACGACTGTTAGCCTTGGGAGAGTTGAATACGGAATCCCTATGTTTAATGGGATCTACATTATTACGGCAGTTGGTACGGCTCCTGATTTAACCCTGATCTATAAACCCCTTATTTAACTATTGACTTCCACTAATGCTATTACGTAAGATTTGCGTAATGGAACGTATTAACGTCTGGATCAACAAACAGCAATCCAAATTTTTAAAAGATCTTCCCGGAACCCTCAGTGAACACATAAGACGTGCAATTGATGACTACATCAAGGCATTAAAAGGAGTAAATGTTAGTGCCTCAGCTTCCAAGAGAAAGGGCGGTGAGTAATATGGATGACCCCTTAACCCCTATACCCAGTTTCCAGCACAAAGCAATGACAATGGACTTTCCCGATGCAATTAAAAAGATCATGGAAGGCAAAATGATTGCAAGAGTATCGTGGGGGAACCAGGATTACTGCCTTTTAAAGGACGGATGGCTCACGATCTACACCAAAGGTGAGTTTCATAACTGGCTGATAAATGACGGAGACCTTGAAGGTTTTGATTGGATTATTGTTACCGAACCTAATTAAATGTTAATACCACCACCGCACACACAGGAAGTACAGTTTGATAGTGGATTCAAGCTCACTCTTAGAAATGTAGAAAAGATCGAAGCGGGTAAGTGGACTCACATCATTGCCAACGGGGGCAAGGAATACATCACAAACCCCGACAGGATACTTTTCATCAAGGTATATCCGACAGAAAAAACCGATTATGAAAAGTCCTGAACTCACAGTTGTAATCCCGAACAGGAATAGCCCCTTTACTACAAAGACTATTGAAGACGTTTTGAGAAACGCCGGATGCGATGTTGAGGTTATCGTAAACGTAGATGAACAGTGGCCTACACCGCTTGTTGATGATGAAAGAGTACATTACATACACCCTGCCTCTCCGGTAGGCCTTAGAAAGGGCATCAGGAACGCTGTAGCACTCGCTAAGGGCAAGTACATCATGAAGACCGATGACCATTGTGCTTTTGGTAAAGACTTCGGAAAGATCCTCATTGAAAACCATCAGCCTAACTGGGTGCAGATCCCCAGACGCTATGCCCTGGACGCCGAGAATTGGAAGATAGAAGAAAGAACCGATGGTAAATACCCGATTGACTACATGTATATTGATTTTCCCCGGAAAGGCAAAGACCATGATGACGGTATGCACGGAGTTCCTTGGAAAAGACCTGAACGGGAAGCGATTGAAATAGACGACACGCCATCAATGCAGGGATCGTGCTACTTCATGACCAAAGACTTCTTTGACAACTTCCTTCATGGAATGAGTGAAGAAGGATACGGTCAGTTTGCACAGGAAAGTCAGGAAATCGGCTTTAAAGTGTGGCTGGGTGGGGGAGAACTGAAAGTAAACAAAAAGACGTGGTATGCACATCTTCACAAGGGTACAAGGTACGGCAGGATGTATTCGTTCCCGGCAGGGACAGCAGAAGCGTCAAATTGGAGTGCCGAACACTGGCTGAATGATAGGGAGCCGGGGATGATCCACAAGTTTGAATGGTTTATTGATGAGAAGTTTCCCGGTATGCCTTCATGGCCTTCTGATTGGAAAGATCAGATTAGAAAGATGGGATGGATCAACTAACTAAACTGGCAATCAAATATAAAACCGATAAATGGGGCAAACACCATTACACACCCGTATATCATCAACTATTTCACAATAACAACAAAAGAAGAAATGTCAGGAAAGTTCTTGAGATAGGTGTTGCCGAAGGTGCAGGGGTGAGGATGTTCAGGGACTATTTCACCAATGCAATCATTTACGGAGCTGAGATTGACCCTAAAAGATGCTTTATTGAAGAAGGTATACAGGTTTTTAAATGCGATCAGTCAAAGTCGGAAGACCTGATAAACCTGTTCAGAAAAACTGGGGTTGATATTGATCTGGTTATTGATGACGGCTCGCATGATCCGAAGCATCAGGTATTTACCTGCCTGTCAACGCTTCCGCTACTTAAGAAGGGCTGTATCTACATAATCGAAGACGTGGGAGACGAAAAAATACTTAGTCCTATCAAAAAATACTTTCCCCAGGCAGAACTTGTGAGAGTGGGGGATAGATATGACGACAGACTGTTAATTATACGAACATGAGTAAAGTATCAATCATTATTCCGGCCAGAGCCGAAAGCACAGTAAACCTTGAAAGGACGCTTGACAGCATATATGAAAATGCTACGGGGGACTTTGAAGTGATAGTCGGCTTTGATGGACCTCCTTACTATGTTCCGGAAAGACCAAACCTCAAATACATTCACTTTCAGGATGTAGTAGGCATAAAGACCAATATAAACGCTATGGCTGCAATGGCTAGGGGCAAATACATTTATAAGTCAGACGCACATTGTTCATTTGGTAAAGGCTTTGATGAGATCCTACAGGCCGATATGCAGGATGATTGGCTTGTCATGCCCAGGTTCTATGTTCTAAACGGTGAAACGTGGGCATGGCAGGATGATCGGCACTATGATTACTTCTATTTGTGTTGTCCTTTTACCGATCCGAAGGGTTTCCGGTTCAAAGCCGGTGGACACTGGCCGGAAAGAACGCAGGAGAGGCTACTAAGTCATCCAGGAATTGACGAAACGCCTCAGATACATGGTAGTGGCTGGTTTATCAGTAAAGACCGTTATTTTGCATTAGGTGGCTTCCCAAACATTGATCCATACGGACACGCACAGGAACCAATATATCTGGCTTTGAAGAACTGGTTTATGGGGGGCAAGGTAATGGTCAACAAAAAGACCTGGTATGCCCACTTGCATCAACAGGGCAATAAACGTGGTTATCACATGGATAAAGAGCAGGAAAACAGATCCTACAAAATTGCAGCGGAAACATTTATGAAAGACCCACGAATGGAAGGATTTTTGGATAAGTTTCTACCTATGCCTACATGGCCGGAGAACTGGAAGGAGGTGTATCACAAATGGCTACAACAATGAAAGTATCTGCAAGGTATGGTACACACCTCCCTTGCCTTATAAAAGCGATGGAGAACACTTCAGGTGATGTTTTGGAACTTGGTATGGGGGTATTCTCAACTCCCTACCTGCACTATAAATGTATGCTCGATAACCGGAAACTCGTTAGTTATGAGAACTTTAAAAACTGGATGAAATTCTTTATTAAGTACGAATATGAAAATGCCAATCATGAAATTCACTTTGTTGAGAAGTATTCCGATGCACCTATTGAGAAGCCCTGGGATGTTGTTTTGGTAGATCAGACACCCGACTCAAGCCGGATAGAAGAGGTAAAGAGGATTGCTGATCTGGCTAAGTACATCATCATTCATGACTCAAACGACAGCTACAAGACCTATCACTACAAGGAGATCTATCCTTTGTTCAAATATATAAAGGTCTGGGACAAGGATAGTAACCATGCAACTGTACTTTCAAATTTTGTAGACCTGAATAACCTATGGTAATAAATAAAACACTTGAATACATTGCTAAAAAGTACGAAGTTGACCTGAACGCCCAGTCACCTATTGAGATCAGAAAGACCAGCCGGAAGTTAATGCTTGAAACCTTCAGGGAACTTGGCTTTAAAGTCGGCGTGGAAGTCGGTGTAGCTGAAGGGTATTTTGCGGAAGATATGTTGAAAGCGATACCGGGACTGAAACTCTACGGTGTGGATATCTGGCAAACCTATGGAAGTTATAACGAATACCAGGACAGGGAAGAAAAATGCCGCTTGGAAGCAATTGAAAGGACTAAAGGTTATGACTGTACCTTTATCCGTAAATACTCAATGGATGCGGTTAAGGATTTTGAGGACGGCTCCCTTGACTTTGTTTACATTGACGCAGCTCATGACTTTTTACATGTTGCTGAGGATGTTTGTGAATGGAGCAAAAAAGTAAAGATCGGTGGCGTTGTGTGGGGGCACGATTTTAAAAGGAGACACCAGAAGTGGATAGTTGACGTTCCCGATGTCATCATGCCCTATTCCTACTGCAAGAGAGTACAACCCGTGTTTGTACTGGGAGAACCCAGCAATCACAATGACGGAATGTATAAGGAAGGCTCCCGAAGCTGGATGTTTGTCAGGCAGCATGACGATCTAGTTAATTACAGTTGGGATCTATATAAGAAAGTTCAACATTTCGGACCACAAAACGAAGTCGAACTGAAAATATGATTGTAGGAAATGGGGACATAGCAAGCGCATTGAAAGAAATTGATCGGGATGACCGGATCTACTTCGATTGTTATTTGAGTTGTAT
>Ga0247723_1001247_pt1 | contig 15231 bp, 31 predicted proteins | sample MSEWelMarce5H_FC_FD_189079 | JGI IMG/M metagenome (GOLD analysis project Ga0247723, IMG submission 189079) | Subsurface sediment microbial communities from gas well in West Virginia, United States - MSEEL Well Study Marcellus 5H_FC | ecosystem: Environmental > Terrestrial > Deep subsurface >...
AAGTCACTGCTACTGATTTTCACAAAATCATTCTTGCTGCTTATCCTAAGCCTGAAAAGGATTCTAAGGGTGCTTTCAAGAAATGGGAAAATAAAGTTGATACCATTAACGACATCTATACAGGTGAGTTTAACGGAATGATTGCTAACACCGCTTGGGGTGCTTTCAATGGTTTAACTGAACGCCTTGATTGGTATCGTTCTGCTCGTGGTGGTTCTAACGAATCCATTCTCGCAAGCGCAAGCGGATTTGACCCTGCTATTAACGCAGAAAAAAATCGTTTGCTAAAAGTTGTACAAAATGTAATGTCGCTGACATAACAAAAAATTCCTGAGCAAGAATTAAAACTGCTCGCAAGATTCCATAGATCAATTGGTTAGATCGCTACCCTGTCACGGTAGAGGTTGCGGGTTCAAGTCCCGTTGGAATCGCAAGCGTAAATGGGGCCCCGAGGAAATGTGATGTAGGTCACATAAGATTTCTGCTAAAATAACTTTACGATAGTGCATATATTTTCCCCAAAAAATCTTTACGATAGGGTTGATTTTTTCCCCAAACCTTGCTACAATTAATATATCGAAAAAAGCAGGGAAGCCCAATATGTCAGTGCCCCCTGTTATACTAATAACATAACCCAAACAAAGGAAAGATATGACCCTAGAAACAGAAACAATGGAAGACCCAACAATGTACGCAGACTACTACTCTTGCGACCTTGCTATCTCTATTACAAATATCAAGGCTAAGAATAGGCATCACGCAGAAGCCGTTATGCAAACCTTTATAGATGAGATTGGCAAGATAATGACTGATGAACTTAGTTGGGATGATGCCCAATGGGATATAGAGGAAAATGTATTCCTACCTGAACTAGGTGAGTGGCATACAAAGTGAACACCATTGACGACCTAATCAATGAAATCTATGAAAGCAATTACTCTCACTTAGAGTTTGAGGAAAATATGGGTGGAGAGGCTTGCGACTGCCATATCCACACCACTCTTAATACTATCGCACATTACGCAGGAATAGAGGTAGGCTAATGCCATTAGTAGGATATGAAGAAGTAGATGCACTAGATATGATCTTAGGAGTTCAATCTGTTATGATTACTGTTAATTCTGATGATGATCCTTGGCTTCACAATACCCTGTGGAAAACCAAAGACTTCCTTGAAGGACTAATGGCAGAGGGGCACTTCTAATGTGGAGTAGATATACATTTGTTTGTGACCCTGATGAATGCGATGCCCTGGTTGAGTTTACTGTCAGAGATGACTTTGGCTTTCCCCTGGGGGTAGTGCAGATGAAGTGCCCTTGTGGTAGGTTCTTAAACTATATTAGTTATGAAGAAGCCCACGCTCCTATCATTACAGATGTGAGCAAGGTCACACCCCGTGAAGTTGTAAAAATCAACACGAACCCGTATAATTAATACTATGGACGACTTAAAAACATTCGAGCAATATGTAAGACTACACCTGCTATCCTTGGAGCAAGACTCTGAGGAACTACAAGCCAAAATGGATACCTATACTGACTATGATAACGACGAGTATCGTTCATTGGAAATAGAGGACATCTCTACCAATGGACAGATTCTTGCCTGCTACCACTTTTTGTCAGTGCTAGAGGCTACAATAGACTATGATGAATAAAACCCTAGAACCAAGACTACAGAAACTAGTTGATATGGGAGAGTCAGGAACTGACATCCTACACGGTGAACTTAAAAACCTAATGTATGATACTGAGCAACGCCTTGCTAATGCAGACGGAGCAGACCCTTCATACCCATACTTAGAAGGTATGCTTAACGCCTTTGTAGAAGTATATGCCCTTACATACCAACTGGCCTTTGCCATTAGTGATAGGATAAAGAACAATGAATAACTTTGTTGAACTTGACTATGATGAATGGGTTAATACTTACAAGCCTATCCCTAACAATATAGATAAGAATGCTTCCTTTGACGGTATGATGTTTGAAACATATGGTGCAGAGGTTGAGTTTGTAAAGAAGGCACACCCTAACCATATATGGATGTATGGCGATGGTGATGACGGAGGTACCTATATCTGGGCTGGATGGGGATTCGTTAATAGGATTGGTTATTTTATTACTGAGTTGCCCTTCCCTGAAAATACTGACATCCAAATCCGTGTAAGTTATAACTGGTTCTACTGCGAAGGCTGCGGGACTGAGTTTGAGGACCCTGATAATACTATCAGAGATGCCTTTGATGAGCACGACTTGTATAAATGCCCACAATGTGCTACACTTGAAGAAATGACCCTAGTAGGATTGGAACCCAAATGAGTACCTTTATAAGCGTTGGCGGTTTTGAGTATGAAGATGAAGTAGAAGGCTTTATTGGTCTTTTCTGCTCAAAGTGTGACCAAGAAATTGGCTACGACCCTTGCCCTGATTGTGATGTAGATGATGAATGAATATAAGGTAGAGATCATCTTTGAACCTACAGGTGACTATATGACATTTAGATACGAGGCTGAATCAGATAATGAAGCGGACCTCTGCAATGAAATTTTAAATCAACTATCAATTGTATCTTGGAAGGAAGAAGAGTAATGGGAGCACGAATTAATTTTGTTTTTAAAGATGTTGAGGATGAGGCTCACGTGGTGCTCTATAGTCACTGGGGTGAGACGGAATGGCAACGGGACCTAGCAATGGCCCTGCAGCATTCAAAACCTAGGTGGAAAGACTATGCCTACTTCAACCGTATGATGATTAGTTATTTAATGCAAGACTCTATCTTGGATGAAACAGGGTTTGGTATTTATGCTGTTACTGGTACCAACTTTGATTTAGGTGAGACCACTGTCGTAATCGACATTGCTAAAGAGACTATCAATCACGTGGGCTCCACAGTAGTGGTTGACTGGGATAGATTTATTGCAGCATACCTACCAGTTTTGGTTGAGCAGATCTAAGGAATGGGTCCCTTAGATTAATAAGGGTGGAGCGTAGGTTTTCGTAGGCTTGCGCTCCCCCTACTTTTTTGATACAATGGAATAGAGGAGACAACTATGGCTTATTCAATAAGACGAACGGCAACTCATAACAAAGAAACAAGAATGGCAGAACAGTTAGGCAGACTACTTACCCAAGATTTTGCGGTTGATTTAGAAAGAGTAGGATACTATGTAGTAAGAAACCTACCACTAATAAATTACCACAGACTAGAGGTTTTGAGTTTGACATCTATGGAAGAGTATGATAAACTTATGTTAGAGATGAAAGGACCCGCAAATGGACTTCGCAGATAAGACAGGCATACTAGGTCAACTATGGATTGATTTCCGTGATGATGATAACTTTAGCGCCTTTATGGATTACAACGACATTGGTGTGCCAATGGCGTATTACTTGGCAGAAGGTTTGGTTACCAGCCTAACGCCGCTTGGTGAACAGTATGTTGAGGAAAGCATTGATATGATGTTTAAACTATTAGAGATCACAGAGGCAGAGGTTGACGAGTTAGAAGAGATTAATCTAACTACTGTCCTAGAGTTTGCCTATGCTAAGAAAAATCCAGGAGCCCTGCCCTGAGATTTTCCCCGAGGAAATCATATCAAACCAGACATATGGTACAAAACCTTCTATAGAATAAGATTACGATCAGCCATTTATTTTCCCCAGAATAAGATTACGAAGGACGATTTCTTTTCCCCGTACCAAACCTTATACCATACAAACCTTTATATGTCAAACCTTTATATCAGGTGTATAATATAACCATGGGAAGAGATCATTTTGCACAGATGTATAGAAATAAATCTCATAGACATGATGAACCTCATGACTCTATAGGGTTTGATAAAGCCATTACTGGTTTGTGTGGTATGTTGTATAGTGTTGTTACTCTAAAGGCATTCTTCCCTCCCCGCCTAAATTCGGCGGAAGATCTTTCTGAAAATAAGATTACGATGGAGCAAAATTCTTCCCCGTACCAGGCGATTTTGCCAGGGGATCAAGATGAAACCCACAATCCCCTATAGTAAATACACCCTAACAAACCACTATAAATTATTTCCTGATTTTTAAAACTTTTCCAAACCTTTATATATTTTTATTTAAATTTATCGACAATTTCTCCTGATTTTGGGAGATTTTTTTATGCATAAAATGGGCTTGACAAAGACAAAGGTTTGGTATATAATGCCCAAACCATGCATACAAAGGTTTGACAATATGATTCATATGTGGTATAAGGGGATACAAGGTTTGGGGATATGGGGTTTGGCCGTCAAAAAGATTACGAACGCCTCTTTAAAAGCGCTCCCTACTCCACTATCCTCCACTTCACTCCACTTCTAGACTATCTAATTAAATAATCAGTAACATATTTCTGTGGATAAACCTGTAGATAACTCCTTGATATAATGGACATATGGACAAACCAGAATATGATTCATTAGGTAAATTATGGAAAGATGCACCAGATTGGTGTGATGATTGTGTAGCAAATCCAGGAGAAACCTGTCCTGATTGTGGCTATACTCATAACTGCTAACCTGTGGATAACTATACCTAGTGTATAATAAAATCATGCCCATAGACAACTATAAAATCATAAGAGACTACTTCAAGATCAATACAGATTGGTCAACAGCCGTCAACCTTATATACAAAAACCCAGATGGACAAAGACCGAATACCCTATGGTTTAAGATTAAAAACCGTAGACTATTTGACGATATCCCAGACCTCAAACCTTTCTTTGAAAAGATAAACAAAGACTATGGTTCTGAGTATTTTGAGGACTGTACATATTATGATGATTGGTTTGGAGGGCTATGTAAGTGTGAGGGTATATGGCACGTTGATGGTCCAGTTATATCTTTAGACAATGGGGTGGTCAGCCCTCATAGAGATGCACACGATGCCTCTTATCTTCAAATCCTAGGCCAATCCTTCTGGAAACTAGGTGAGGAAACCATCATCCTAAATCCTGGTGATATTGTCTTCCTATCAAAGGAAATAACTCATGAAGTATGGGGTGAAGGACCTCGTATGGGTGTTTTACTTATGGCATTAAAGCCACTGTAAATAAAGATTACGATGATCTCTTTATCTTCCCCGTTGAAAACAGGTTAACGATATAGGCTACATCTTCTTTTAAACCGTGACAGATACCAAACTCACTGTGGATATATAAAAATATAAAGTACTTATTGCCTGTCAAAACCTTCTTAGCCGTATGCAATTCATCTGTTGAGAAAAATATAATACTTCCAGCACTTGGGATTATTGTCTTATCTAGGCTATCAAAATACAGTTCTCCCCCTGTATAGTCATCATTTAGGTATATCAGGACTGTCCAGTCAAATGTATGAGTGGGGTCCCCCTTCTTCCTATCAGAGTGTCTTGCTATCTCTTTACCAGGGTCGTATCTCTTTATAGTGTAGTTTCTGCTGATCCAGTCTAACTTCTTGACTCCCGTTTTTTCATACCAAACCTCTAAACTATCAAGTAAGGGTTGATGGATCATATCTAAAATATCGTATGCTCTAGACCTGGATTCGTTCTTGTCTTTGTTTACCTGCACTCTAGGCCAATAGATATTCTTTTTGTTTGCAGAATAATCCCAGTTTATCTCTTTCATTAGGCCTTGCTTTGTTTTATTGTTGTCCCACCATTCTGACCAATCAGGTATGGTTGGGCTTATGTTCTCTGGGTTTTCTATAGCCTCAATGAATTCTTTATGCTTTGGAAAGGCATCTTCTATATACAATACTCCATTGCCTAACTCATTAATTTTCATAACAACATTATATCATTGTACAACGCATACTAGGGAGAGTAGCCTCTGGTGCCCGTGTAGGGCATAGGTAGGTATATGTGCCTCTATTTTGCGCCGAACTTTAAAGCATATAGCAAGTATAATAACAATATGATACCTAAAAAAATTTTTCAAACTCACGAGTATAAATACGACGAGTTGCCAAAATGGTTTAGGCAGACAGCAGATTCGTGGATAAACCTTAATCCAGGATGGGAATACATATATTACGACGTGGCCCAGAGAAGAGAATATGTTTCAAAGAACAATCCAGAAATTTATGAAATATATAAGAAGGTAACTAAGCCACATCAAGCGGATATATGGCGATACCTTATTCTAAAAAATGAGGGAGGAGTTTATGCAGATATGGATTCATTTTGCCAGGTGCCATTGGACTACGTTTTAGATGGTTTGCCAGATCATATTGACATAGTTTCTACTGAGTCAGAAGATAAAAACCATACAAACAATGCAAACTTTGCGGCTGTGAAAGACTCAAAGATACTTAAAAAATGTATAAAAGATATACTAAGACTAAGAGAATATGGTACAGAAAATGTAGATATGAGGATTATTCACAATTGCTTTTCTGAGGGAGTTATGAGTAACTTAGATATAGTTTCTACTAAAATGAGGGCTCACCATGGGTCATCATTTAAAAGAGGGTTTGACCAAAACCCTATTAAGATAGACTATTATGGCAAAGAAATGACATATTTAGAATTTTTGTCAAACCAAAATATGCTATAATGAATGTATGAATAGATCTAAATGCTTCTTTTGTAATAAAGATGCAACACATTTTGACATAGTAGTCGATCATTCTGACTATATAGTTGCTGATGTGTGCTTTAGCCATTTATCTATGGGTCTTGTTTCCTAAGACTTGACATCCCCGCCTAAATACGGTATTCTTGTAGTATGATAAGCATGGAAATTCCAGATCCATTTACTAAATTTCGCATAGATAAATATAATCGTACAGGTGGTTTAAAATACGACTTCTTTACTAGGGAGTGGTACCTTAAAACTGCCTGTTGTGGTGAAGAACTATATGCCCCTAACAAAAAGACTATGACCAAGATTAGACTATATCATACAAGAAATGAATGCCTTGGAGGTTATTAATGACATACGATGAATTGCTAATTGAAATAAATCGTAGATTAGATGTCGCACTTTACAGTGGTGATGCCCAGTCAATACACGCCCTTCGTGCAGTAGTGGAATTGCATAAGCCATACCAACATGAGGCAGTTAGTTATGTCTTCTGTGTGGGATGTACGATAGATTTAGATTTAGCCCCACCTTACCCCTGCTCAACTATTCAGGCTATTGAGAAGGAACTAAATGGATACTGAACAAACCTTCGATCAAGAGTTTAGCGTTGAAGAGATTACGAACGCCATTCTAAATCAGGCTAAGGCTGAGGTTAAGTCTAAGTTTGGCAATAAGAAAAGACATAGGCAATGAAAGAATGTAGTCACACCTGGTATATGCGTGAAGATGGTATACAATGTACCAAGTGTTTAGTTATTTGGGATAAGAGTATGGATGTAAAATATTAAGCAATATTTCCAGAACCAGTTACAGATCCAGTTCCAGTTACTGACTTAACTCCATATGGTGCCCAGTTATCGTTACTTCCTCCACCTACTGCAGGTGGATATCCTGGATTATTAGGGTTACTAATTCGAATAAAGTATGCTCCGTCAATACCGTATGGATCTCCATCAGTAATAACTGTGTCTCCAATACCATAAAGTGCTCCATTGTCGTATAGTCCTTGATAATTTGGTGGTGTTGGCATGAGATAATTATATCATCTTTTTTGACATTCAAGTGTGATGGGTGTATACTTAGTATATGAAAAAGAAAAATGAGTGTGGAAAATGTGGCATATCTAACAAAGATCCCCTATTTTGGAACACTCATCAAACCATGAGCGATGGGCATGTATGGTGCACTAATGCCAAAAGAACCTAAGATTACGAAGATGGACTGGAGAGCCTTGGGATATTGGCCAGTCTACAAAGATGGCAGGCTTGTGTGGGAAAAAGAAGAAGTTGTTGAAAAGTAAAACAAACAAGATTGTTTTTAATTCTTTTCCTAGGTCTGGAAATGTTTATCAGGCTGGAGTTTCTAACAATTTTTTCAATATAGACATATCTACTGCACATTTACCAGAAATATTTAGCGTAAAAGAAATAGGGAATGTTACAATTTTTCGCAAACCAGATGAGGCAATATCATCTTTGATAATGAAACAATCAAAGCCAGAATCAAATATGAATAAAGACGAAATAGAGCAAAGCGCCCTAAAGCATTTATTACTTTATAAAGAGTATATGAACTATGCTAGAGTAAATAGTGGTATTATCTATATAGGAAAATTTAATAACTTAATTAATGATACAGTAAAACACTTTGAAGATATTTCAAATTACTTTAACATAGATATGTCTCTTAATTATAAAGATAATTTTTTAAATGCAAAACTTTCTGGAAGGCTATGGGATGATAGATATGATGGTCATATGCCAAGGCCAAAAGATTCTGTAAGACTTAATATAGAAGAACAAGTTAGCAGTATGTCATCAATTAAAGATTTAAATAAAGATTACGAAGAGTTTTTGTATCAGTATTCGACAACTGTTTAAGGGGTATATAAATGAAACACACGACTAAGATAGAAAAGACCAGGATATGGCCACTGAGGGTCATTGGTAATTTCTGTGGTGGCTTTGCTGGCAACCATCTTTTTAAGGCTATGCTTTTAGATGAAGATGGTGATAATGGTTGGCGATATAAATACCACGGAAAAATGTGGGTAATTTTAAATAAACCCTATAGGTGGTGGGGAACATATTACGAACTTGATATTCAAGGACTCAAAGATGATCTAGACGGTGCTGGATGGGATGATTATGATGAGTTTGGTAAAGCCTATTGGGATAAAGATGAGTAGGATACTTATCTGTCCCGTTTGTAAAAAAGAATGGGATTTGCGCTGGGGAATTATGGCCAATGAGTCTATGGCTAGACATATGAAAGACTGTCGTAAATAAAGTTATGGTATCATAGGGCTATGGAAAAAATTTACTTAGATGAAGACAAGCAAGTATGGGTTATAGAAGACTTCCTAACAAAAGAAGAGTTAGACTGGTTTAAGACCCAAACTGATGATGAATTAGGCTGGTATCCAACAATGAGATCACCATACAAAAACATACTTAACAAGTTTTTAAATGTTGTGCCAAGATACGATGAAGAAGGAAACATTGAGTTTCCTAATGAAACATCAGAAAATATAGACCTTCCAGTGTTTACTAAGTCTGGTGGAGTATGGGAAAGACTTGAATCAGTTCTTCCAGCAGGATACCGCAGACACGCAACACTTCAAACATTTAAGTATATGACTGATAAAGAAATTAAAGCAAATGTAAACCCAGATGTTCTGACTGAGTATGGAGTAAATACAGAAGATATTGACTTTGCAATGTATTGGCATCAAGATCCAGGGCTAGAAGAAAACATTCTTTGCTCTTTTAGTCTTTATTTAAACGATGATTTTGAAGGTGGAGAATTAGAGTTTGGCAATGTCCCAATCAAAATGAAGCCAAAGGCTGGGACCCTTGCTGTAATTCCTGGTGGAGATAAGTATAAGCACAGAGTAAATAAAGTTCTTGGCCCTAATTCAAGGCATACCTTGTACGGCAACTCTTATGTAAACCCAGATATTGTAGTAGCAAGCACAAAAGACGACTGTTAAAAGAGTGTTATAATAAACCTATGAAATCTATATATGACATCCAATTGGACTCTGCCGAAGGCACTCCAAACTTCCTAGAACAATTCAAGGGCAAGGTAGTATTGCTCATCAACACAACTGTGGGTTGTGGTAACGCTGGTCAAATGGAATCCATTCAGTGGATCCAAGAAGACCTTGCTGGTGATGACTTCACTGTTGTAGCAATTCCTACTAACGACTTCTGTGGCCCAAGCATTACAAAGGGTAAGTGGTCAAAAGGTATTGAAAAAGGTTTAGACTCTAAGGCTTATGGAGAAGATGTTTATGGTGTTACATTCCCATTCTCAGAGATGATTACATCTAATCCCGCAGAAATTCCATTAGAGGCACCTTGGCTTGGACAAGGTCCAGGACTTAACGGAAATGGTCAGCCATTTGGAGAAAGACACGAACTTTATTTAGAAATTTCTAAGCAAATTGGATTACTTGCTGAAGACAAGGTTGCAAATGGCATAGTTGAAAAAACAGATTACGAATCAAGATACCTAAATCAGCACGATGGTGGTTCTATGATGAATGCTAACTTTGAAAAATATCTTATTGACAAGGATGGATATGTAGTTAAGCACTATCCTGCTACAACCTTGAACTGGGATGTAGAGCGTACTCTTAAAGAAGACCTTGCAGAAAAAGGAATCTTTGCTCAAATGGGTCCTGATAGATCTGAGTACATATTTAACGAAGAGAATTCTGTTATTCGTGACCATATCGAAAGACTTATGGCTGGCGAAAGATCTCGCATTAACCCTAACCTAGTTCTATCTAACTAAAAGAAAGCAGACGCATATGAACATATATGATTTGTCGTTTACTGACAACTCTGGAAACAATGTAGAACTATCTAGTTTTGCAGGAAAGAATATATTAATAGTAAATACCGCAAGTCAGTGTGGATACACAAAGCAGTATGAAGACTTACAGAAGATTCAAAGAGATAGCGTTGTAGTTATTGGATTCCCATGTAATCAGTTTGGCAATCAAGAACCAGGAACAACAGAAGAGATTAAAGCCTTCTGCACAAATGTATATGGAATAACTTTTCCTATCTCTGAAAAAGTAGAAGTTAATGGCCCAAATGCTCATCCAATCTATAAGCATTTAAAGGAAAGCGCTGGTGTTACAAATATTGGATGGAACTTTGAAAAATTTTTAGTGTCTTCTGATGGATTAATTACTCACTATCCTAGTTCACATCAAGTGTCAGATATTATTTGACAACCGCACTTCTTTAGGGTATACTTGAATTATGAGTATAGATGAAATGGCATTAAGAGAAGAAATTGCAAGGGAGATCGAAGCCCTGCCTGTTGAACCATCAGTAACAAATGCACTAGGTATGCGTCTGGCTGCTGCACACATAGCAAGAGGAAAAGATAACTATATGACTAGTCTTTTTGAAAGGCAGGTAGATTTCGAATGATACACGCACTATTTTTAATTCCAGCATTTGTCTTGGGATACATAGCATCTTATATTGTAATGACTTATCGTGTTAGTCAAGACTAGTCCTAGGCAGTTGGCGTACATCTTTGACGTAGATGGAACTCTAGCCAATGTAGATCCTTACCTTCACTATGTTCGTGGCCCTAATAGGGACTATGAGGCTTTTCATGAGGCTTCTGTGGATGCCCTGCCAAATTTTGAAGTTATCCAGATGCTTAATGAGGCATTCTTTGATCAAATGCATATAATTATTGTTACGTCAAGGAAAGAGACTTGGCGTGGACTAACCTCTTATTGGCTTGCTAAAAATGATATTGGACATCACGCATTGTATATGCGTAGCGATGATGATAATAGGCCAGACTATGAAGTTAAGAAAGACATCTTACTTAAGATTAAGAAACATTGGAATGTTGTTCACGCAATAGACGACAATCCCAATGTTATCAGGTTATGGGAAGATCACGGCATTCCTACTACCAAGATTGGTAACTGGGATGGAGATAAGTCTTGACTTACAGAGAAGAGAATGGTATGATTAGTCTATGAGCAATCGAATTAAGAAAATCTATAAGTGTAGTGAGTGTGAAACTATGATCACCATCATAACCAAGGTTCACGAACTTCCAGAATCAATTATCTGTCCTTGTGACAATGTAGCAGAAAACCAGGGGTCAAAATGAAAAAGTCTAACAACAAAGTATCTCAGCATAAGATTAAAAGAGCAGCAAAGAATAAGAAAAGAATACAGGCTAAGCCTTATCTTTCAAGGTTTGAACGTAAGCAAAAGTTTATAAGAGAGCAGATTGTTCTTGGTGCTTTAAAGTCAGTGCCTAACTAAACCTGGAGTCATAAATGGTAGATCAAGATGAAGTAAATAAAATATCAAAAGAACTAAAGCGATACATAATTAAACAACATATGAAGACATACTATCATTCTACTATTGGAATTTTATGTTTTCTATTAGGAACATTTTTTGGATTACTAATTAAATAAAGACTAGCACCAGTAGCCAAGTTGGTTAAGGCACCGAACTCATAATTCGGCTATTCGTAGGTTCAAGTCCTACCTGGTGTACTAAGCGAGTGTTGCATAATGGTAGTGCGCCATCCTTCCAAGTTGGTTGTGCCAGTTCGATTCTGGTCACTCGCTCCAAGTCTCCATGGTCTAGGGGCCTAGGACTCCACCCTTTCACGGTGGCAACACGGGTTCGAATCCCGTTGGAGATACCAAACCTCTGTAGTTCAGTGGACAGAACGTTGGACTTCTAAGCCAAGCGTCGCAGGTTCGATTCCTGCCAGGGGTACATAGTTTAATTAAAAATAGATCTTAAAACAGATTCTGGCTTAACTCCGCCCAGCATATTATGATATTCTCCATCAATCAAAGCAATGAATGTTGGGACTGACTGAATTCTATATTCTCTAACTAAATCAAATTCCTCATCAACATCAACTTTTGTATATTTAATATCTGGATTATCATTAATAAATCTTTCAATTACTGGAGCCATTTTTTTGCATGGATTGCACCAGTCTGCTGTAAAATGTAATAACTCTTTCATTACTTTGTCTTATGTTTGACTTCGTATGGTGCAATCTTAGACTTAATACGACCATCTTTATATAGTCTTACAATCCAGCCGTCTTTGATCTGAATTGGGTTGAATGCTGTTGCTTTTTTCTTTGGCATAATTAGTCCTTAAACAAACTAGTAATTCGTGTATCTTTTGAATAATCTTTTGCATCTTCTCTTATTGAAGTAAACAGAGATTTTGTGACTGGTACACAGTTAGGAACTGGGTTGCCATCTGCTCCTGGCTTCATACCTCTTTGTACATAACCTTCCCAGCAAGGGTCAGCCTTTCCAATTGATGAGTCATACATAGCCATAGCAACCTCTGAATCGGTTTCTGAAGAGCATACAGGGCAGTCTGGGCAGTCTACATTAAGTTCTTTGCAGGTCTCGCAATCGCACCCCTGGTAGGTAGTTGTAGGCATCATTGAATCATCACTCATACTATCAGTATACCATATTTAACTAGCAAGACGGTTATGAGTTCTTATCCTATGGCAGTTAGCACAAACTACTTCGCATTTTTCGATCTCTTTCTTGATAGCCTTCCAAGAAAAACCATCATGGATCATTCTGGATATGTTATATTTCTTATCTCTTATGTGATCAAAGTCTAGGATTATATGGTTGCCAACCCCGCAGTCTACACAGCCAGAATCCTCTTTTATCTTAGCAAGCATCTTTTTATACTGCTGCTTATTATAATGGTCTAACTCTTTGTCAGTCATTGTTATTATTATACCGCAAAATATTAGGTCCCACACAAGCAATTCACCTGACTTGCGCCACGGTCTATATCCAATGGGTAACTAATCCATCACTAAGGTCCTGTGTGGGACACTTCTATTATACTGCTACTTTGAACTTATTTCTGCTACTCTTGCTTTTGAGAACTTTAGCATGGCACCTCTTATTGGGGAGTAGCCAAGATCTTCAGCCTTCTTTCCACAAGTATCAAGCATAAAGTTGAAGAATTTTTTAACTGAATCATTCTTTGAGTTCTTTTCTTTGTATGCTACACCGTAGGTAAATGTAGATATGTTGTAGGATAGTTTGTTAGGGTTCTTGTAATTAATTTTAACTACGCCACTCTTGTCTGGGACAAAGTCTCCAAGGAATACTGACGCTGCACTCACTGTTGGCTGTATAAACCTTCCAGCCTCATTCTCAACAGAGATTGTCTTTAGTCCTCTTGCATATGATATCTCATTGTATCCAATAGATCCATTTGTAGTTCCCTGAACCATTGCAATTCCATGTGATCCAGAAGCACTGTTCATGTACTGCTTAGATATATCTCCAGGGAATGCGGTTGCAAAGTTTTTGTTTCCTGGCTTTGTCCAGATTGTTGGAGCAACTGCATTAAGATATGAAGTGAAAACCTCTGAAGTTCCAGAACCATCAACACGATATACAACCCTAATCTTAGTTGCTGGTATTTTTGGTAGTCTTGTTCCTATTAGGTTTTCTTTTAGTATCTGTGGATCATTCCACATTGTTATTTGTCCCGCAAAAACTTTGGCAAGTGTGTCTTTGCTCATCTTAATAGTAACTCTATATCCATCAAGTTTGTAGATAATTCCAATTGGTCCTGCTACCAATGGAACATATGTAAAATCTTTTGATGGCTTTACTTCTGTACCAGAGTAAGGAACATCTGACATAGCAAAGTCTGTTACTCCATTTGAAAACATATTCTTTCCAGCACCTGAGCCAGATGCTCCATAGACAACAGAATCTCCTGTTGATTTCATAAATTCGACCCTGCATCTGTCTATAAAATTAGCAGCAAATGTAGATCCAGCACCTTGAAGGTTATCAGCATGTGAAGGGGTAATAAAAAAAGCATTAGCAAATATGGCTAATGCTATTGGTAAAGCAATGAATTTAAATTTCATACTTATAGTATATCTGACAACACTATAAACTTTTGTTATAAATGGTAAACAAACAAATAACTTTAGATGAATAATGAGCAGTTTATAGACGACTGCTCAGGTCTATTAGCCACGAAGATTCAACTCCTGCCAACTCTCCCCTCATGGGAGCATCCGTTGCAAAACCTTTTAAAGTCTCATAGCGGAATGTTATCTATTATACTACTTAATTTTAATAGATTTAGGCTTCTTTTCTTCAGGAACAATGCGTACTACATGAACATGCAGCATGCCATCCTTAAGTTCTGCAGAAGTTACTTCCATATATTCTCCCAGTGCAAAAGATCTTACGAACTTTCTTCCTGCGATGCCTTTATGAACTACCTCTGCATCTGTTACTTCTACAATCTCACCCTTAATAATTAGTGTTCCATTATCTACGGATACATCAATATCTTCCTTTGAAAAACCAGCAATAGCCAGCGAGATCTGATATGTGTCTTCATCTAGTTTAAGAAGATCATACGGAGGATATGACTGTGAGTTTGTTTTGTGTGCAGTATTTAGGCGATTTAACTCTCTGTTAAAGCCAATAAAAAAAGGATCATTAAATAGATCCATAGCGTACTTTGTTACCATGTTATTCCCCTTTCAAGCGAATAATTTAATTCCCCCCATATTGGGCAGGTATAAATATTATAGCATAGAAAAGC
>Ga0247723_1001248_pt1 | contig 15224 bp, 14 predicted proteins | sample MSEWelMarce5H_FC_FD_189079 | JGI IMG/M metagenome (GOLD analysis project Ga0247723, IMG submission 189079) | Subsurface sediment microbial communities from gas well in West Virginia, United States - MSEEL Well Study Marcellus 5H_FC | ecosystem: Environmental > Terrestrial > Deep subsurface >...
TGAATATCTATAAACTGCTGGTGCATCTACAATAAAAGAATCTCCAGCATCTGAGGTTGGCCCTATCTGTAGCCCTATTGTTGTATTTGTAAATTTAAAATTAGATAAAGATTTTGATTCTACTGATACTCCGTCTATATACAACTCAATAGATTGGGAAGTGTATTTACCTACTAAATGTAAAGCTTTCTTGGAATAATTCAAAGGGGCTATTACGAACTCTGTTGCAGAAACCCTGAAAACAATATGCCCTTTGTCCCAGAATAATCCGATATTATTTGCGGTATCTCCAAACAGTCTAGTTACTGATGTTGATGATATCGATGGGCTAATCCAACACTCCATAGTAAAATCATTATCTGAAGTATATGCTGTTCCAAATGCTGCTTGTACAGTTGCTCCATAGTAATCTTTTGTGATAGGTAATGTTATATAAGCTGTACTGGTTATCTTTGTTCCAGACCCGCCGCCTGATACTATTGGTAACATATTGGATACAGGAGACCCTACATACGTAGCATTGTTACCACATCCTGAAATATCTGAAGCGGTGGTACCAGAAGATTCATCCAACGGCCAAAAGCCAATCGGATAATCTTTGATTACCTTCAGTTGATAACTCATAATTATATTATACCAATTTAAATATTAATTGTTTAAGCAACGCCGTACTTAAAGGATAAGTAGTTCTCTACCTGCTCATATTCTGTAGAAGTTAAAGTCCTGTTATATACAATAACATCAGCTATTTGATAATTTGAACCAATGGCTTCTGTTGAGTTAACTGCTAGCCGTGCATGTGTTGTTCCAGGATTTGATGGAGTTCCGCTATATCTTTGTGATTTATTTGTTCTAAGCAACTGGGTGGATCCCCCACCATTTTGATCGGTTCCTAAAACCCAGTTATTGGAATGGTTATTTGAAATTGTTAAAACGTTACCGTGATAGGCAGACCCTGCGTGTCCAGCCCAAAACCCTGAATACCAGGATCTGTCCTCACCAGAAAAAATTATATGCGTTTCGGTTTGGGGCATTCTATAGGCATACCAATTTCTCCAGTATGACTTTGTATTAGATCCATAGACTAATCCATTTTTATTCATATTACGAATCCATCTATTTCCTAGTGCGAAGGACGGTCCTGCTGTGAATTTAATTGTAGAAAATCTTCTATCGGTAGACATTATTGGGCTATCTCCAACTTGTGTCTGATATGCTGATGAATCCCAAACATGGGCAAACCCTGATGTTCCATCAGTTAATTGTGCATTGTCAGATCTAGCTTCAACAGCAACAATATAGTTTGCGTTTGCCGTAATTCCAGCGTTATCAATTAAAGTGTACTCTCCAGCCCAGATACTATCTCCAGTTTCAAAACCGTTGTAGGTGAAAACCCATTCTCCATTTACCGAACTTGTTGATGTGTTTCCGCCTGTACCTCCAGTTAATCCTCCTGAAGTAGTAGACCCGCTTTGATAATTTAATTGAGTTCCAGCAGTTGTTGAATTAGCAGTATTATATCTTGCAACATAAAACAATGTATAGGTGGAAGGAAGGATTGCCGTTGGCCATAAAATTTTACTAGCGGCATTTCCAGCAACGACATTAAAGCTTTTTGTAGATCCAAATGTAGATGCGGTTGTAGTTGCTATTGAGTGTCCTGACCCAGAAAGAACTGCGTGATTATTATTACCACTAAGATCATACCACCTAGCATCTGATGTAGAAAGTGATGATGGGCTATACATTCCAACAAGTCCAGAGACTACTGGTGGCTGTTCAACAACAGACGACATGACTCCAAACGAAATTGGATAACTCATATTACGCCACCAAGTTGCCGATAGCTAGGAAAACATTACTTGCTGTACAAATTAATTGACATGAAGCAAACTGGCCATTAAGCTTTAGTTTATTACCCTGAGAATTAATAGTTGTTCCGCTTGCAGTTAAAGTAAGCTGACCAGTTCCTGTCTGAACAATTGTAATTACTGAACCTGATGCAAATACTCCAGATGGTACTGTAATTGTTCCTGCCGTTGTAGAATTAGATAATAGTAAAATTTTATCTTTATCTCCTGCAATTAATGTATAGTTGTTTGATGTAAAAGTCTTTGTTGCATCCGTTGTTTGAATTAATGGAGCATATGTTGATGCTGCAGTTGCAGAAGCTAGTTTTGTATCTAGCTGTGTCTGAATTGCTGATGATACTCCTGAAAGATGACCTATTTGTGTAGATGTTACTGTTCCTATTGATGTTGTAGAAGGCAGTACAACTGTTCCAGTAAAGGTTGGATTAGCTGATGGAGACTTAGTGTCTATCTGTGTTTGAATTGCAGATGTTACTCCGCTTAATCTTCCAATTTCGGTATTTGTAACAGACCCAATAGTTGCTGAAGTTATATTTGCAGAAGATGCAGTTAATCCAGCAATACGTAAATCTGCAAAGGATAGCCCCGCCTCTGCAAAGTTAATTGTAGTTGTTGGCTTTGTGGTTGCATCTTTAAATGCCTTGATCACTCCATCTGTTGCATCTCTGGCAATACCAGAAAACTTGCGACGAGCATTTACCGTTGATGTTCCAGTCGCCACTGCTGAAGTTACGTTTGCTGCTGTCTTAGCGTATGTAAAAGTAGTTGTTGTAGGAACTGAAATAATATTAAACGTACCATTAAATGTCGAATCTACTCCAGTAATGGTTACTACGTCACCTGCTAAATAAGTGTGTACGGCTGAAGTTGTAAGAGTAGCTACATTTGAAGTTAAAGATTTGTTGCTTACTGTTGCTACAATAGGGGAGGTGGTCGTTGCATATTCTCCAATAAATGCAAGATCTACGATATCTGCTTGATTATTGGTACCAACAAATACTGCTGGATCAGTAACTGCAAGGTTTTGTGTTTCTACAGTTGTACCGCTACCTCCAAAAGTAATTGTTCCTTGAATATTAACATCTCCATTAATATTCATATCTCCTTGAACACCAACTCCGCCAACCACAGTTAGGGCTCCAGTAGTTGGAGATGTTGAAGGAGTTGGAATTTCAATATGAACGTTTTGATTTGGAAAAATTTCCATTTGAGTATTACCAGAAGAAAAACCTCCAGCGGCAAATACAATATTATTTTCTGTTCCAGAATCTCCTGTAGCAAGAACTAAGTTGCCTTTGCGACCAGTTCCTGGCTTTGTGTTATGAAAAATATAACCGTCTCCAGGACCTGTAATACCAAAAGTTGTGTCGTCAAAATTAGATCCAGCAATTCCCATGCCAACCCAACCTTCTGAGTCATCGCCATTATCCATGTAGGCAATAATATCTGTAGATGAAGTTGCTGTAGAGTTTCTAAATGCTAATTGTGCGAACGAGCTTGCTCCACCAGCCTTGTCAAATACGGCTACGGCGTCAGTAAGGTCGGCGGTGTCTTCAAAATCATTTGCATCTGCGCCTACATACAACATTGAATTAACTGTTGCCGCATTAAAAATTCCTTCTTGCTTTTCTGCATTTGCAAGTGCCTCGATGGCTTTTGCAGCGTAAACTAAATCTTTAGGGCTGTATTGGCTTGCAGAAAGTCCAGAGTTGATCTCTGACTTCATATTGGTAATTTCTGTATTAAATGTCATATTGTCTCCTTGTAAAATTATAGCATTAAATCGGTTTAAATCCCTAGATGTTTAGCTCTAGGTCTTCTATATTCTCTTCAGCTGCTATCATTCTGGCTTCTAGGTCAACTATATCAGAATTTAGCCCTTCAAGACTATTTGTCGTATCTAGGCTAATATATCTGTTTGTAAGGTATCCTGGCATAATCTAATTATATCCCATCTTATTGCCTGTATTTAAAAATATAGCCTTAGATTCCATATCTGCCCCTAAAGGTATTAAAGTTTTTTTCAATTTCTGAAGGCGTTAGTTCTCTGTTATATACTAAAACATTTGAATAAAGTCCAGCTGCGTTAGATACAGCACTAGAAAGTCTCCGAGCTAAATTCCATTGTTGTGTTCCCAGAGTAGTGTTTGTTATATTAGAAGACATAGAGTATGCATACCTTCCATTGATATACATATTTGAATTATTTTCATTATATGTAATAGCTATGTTATACCACTTGTTAAGCTCTAAAGTATGAGGACTATAACGTGGCTGTATGCTGTATATTGTTGGAGAGTAGCAAGAGACTGCGTAATCGAAGGTAGTTCCAGTGTAGACTAGTATATTTTCTCCACCTGAGCTTGTATCGTTTCCTAAACAAAAAAATTGACCGTCGCCAACCCGTGAAGTATTTTGAAGAGTAAACATTATAGTAAACTGATTTACATTTCCCATATTTATTGAACCGCTAGCATATTGAGTAGTTCCGTTAAAAGAAAATCTTCCGCCATCAGATGAGCTCCATGTTGGACTGTTATTTAATGTTGCGTTATTTGACTGTCCGCTTAGATCAAACCATGTAGATCCCGTGCCAGAATATGATGATGTGTTTCCAGCATCTAGATACATCAACAAATTATTTCTTACAACATCTGTAGAGATTAGATCTGTAGCGAAATCAATTTTTTTTGTTTTTGAGGAAAATGTTCTGATTGCCATTATATACCAAACCTTGCTCTATTATAATTAAAATTATTTGACACTTCGCCAGCAGTTATACCTCTATTGTACACTCTAAATATTGCTAAGTCTGCCTTGCTATAGTTTTTAGAGTTAATATATCTAGCACCAATATCGTCTACAATTGCCTGGTTATATGAAGTGGCAGGACTCATTGTGGTCCAGGATCCGCTTGGCGTTGTTGTAACTGCAGATCCATTTATATACCATGAATAAGTTGAACTTGTATAATTAACAGATACGCAAATGTGTACCCATTGATTTGCTATTGAAGAAAATGTTGCAGAAATATTTCTATCTGAGCCTGGATTTGATGGTGTCCAAGAAAAGAATGCTTGAGTATTTGTAATAGATATTCCTCCAGTGCCTTGTCCTCCAGATACAGATGTTCCTGCACCAAAATTTTCTCCAGATGGTATTCTTAAAAAAGCTTCATATGATATTCCGCCAGTTTGTCTAAAAGGAGAAGCTGAATCTAGTATTGATGCTCTATCAATTCTTCCATCAAGCTCAAAGTATCCAAATCTATTTACTGGGTCTGCCTGAAAAATAAAATCTTTATTGTTTCCGCTTAAATCTCTCCATGTATTTGGTAATACCGCTCCGCCAGTTGTAGCAAAATATTTACCTAGATTCTGAGATTCTTCTAGCTGTGCGCCCCATACATAAATAGAATTTCCAGATCCAGTATATGTTATAGTGCTGTCTGTGTTATTTTGAACGTTATAAACTATAAAATAATCAGTTAAAGATCTAAGTGCCTGTATTGTAATACTAACCCTATACCATCCATTTCCAACATTTTCTACAGAATAAGGAGTATTTCCGCCTGGGGCAAGTGTGACTGATCCATTTGTTAAATTTACATACACAAATCTATTTGCTCCTGGAACACCAATTCCAGTAAGTCCGCCAATTCCAATTGCAGCTCTGTTTCCTGTATTTGCTTTTAAATACACACTAGACGTGTAATACTTACCTGCAGTAAAACTAAATTGAACTACTGTTCTATGTGTCCCAGCAGCTGTATCTTCAACTTGTAAATCCGCAGTACTTGTTCCAGTTGGAGATGTTGTTTGATTTGCTGATACCGTACAGCCTTGTTTAGTCCAATAGGCGTTATCAAATGACTCTGACAAAGAAATCATATTCTGAGGTCCATAACTATCTGGATTAGCAGCATCTAAATGCGTTATTAATCCGCTTGTAGTTAATGTGCCAGAATCTCTAGGGTGTAAAAAATTTCTTTTAAAATTATTTCTTTTATTAGAATTTTTAACTAGAGTAGAAAGCTCAGCACTGCTTATAGCCATACTAAGACCCCTAAGATATTTCAGTACCGAATGCTGAAAATGAAACGTTTGAATCTGATGAATATACGTCTAGTCTGTCTGCTGCATCTAGTGCTAGTCCAAGTGTCAGAGCCGTTGTGTCATTTGCACCAATCGATACATCGAATGCTATGTAGTGCTTAGTTGCTAAAGTTTCAGCATTTGGACGAACCATAATCCTATATGTTTTTGCTGTAGCAGCCCTATTGCAAACAATTATTGTAGAAACAATAGCTTCTGTTGCGGTGGGAACGGTGTAAAGATTTGTATTACTAGCAGCACCCTCTACTTGACCTAATGTTTTATATACTGTTGGCATTTATATCTCCTTTTTTAAAATATTCTATCATATTAAGCACCCATTAACAAAAATGGGTGGAAAGACTCTCCCTTGATTATTGCACTTCCTCCAAGGCTTACGCTTGTTCCGTTGAGAGTAATTGTTGAATTTGTAAGACCACTATTTGGAATTGTTGAAACAGATCCTATAACTCCGCCAGATGTTGTTGTAACATATCCTGCCGTTGTAAGTGGAGTTGTAACTGTACCAGTAAATGTTGGAGAATTAGAATTTGATTTTAGTCCAATATTAGTGGTAAGGGTTTCTATCTGTGTTTGTATAGCTCCAGTAACACCACTTAGATATCCAATTTCAGTATTTGTAACTGAGCCGATTGTTGCGCTACCCACTACAATGCCTGCATAAGAAGCACCAGCCTCGGATAAGTTAACTGTATTTGTTGGCTTAGTTGTAGCATCTTTAAAGAACTTAACTAATCCGTCAGAAGAATCACGAATAACTCCTGCAAATCTGCGCTTAGTAGTTACTTCTGCGCTTCCTGCTGGTGATACTGCAGCCGATGTTACGTTAGCGTTAATCTTATCGTAAGTAAATGTAGTTGTTGTTGGGACTGCCTTTACAACGTAAGTTCCGTTAAATGTGGCATCCACTGTGCTAACTACAACAATGTCTCCAACGGCAAAACCGTGAGTTGTCGAAGTTGTAAGCGTTGCTACGTTAGAAGTCAAAGCCTTGTTGGAGATAGCCTTTGTAATAGTTGATGTTGATGTTGCGTACTCAGCAATAAGTCCAAGATCTACGGCGTCTGTAAGATTACCGTTACCAACAAATATTAGAGGATCTGATACTGCAAGAGTTGTTGTTTCAAGAGAAGAGCTTTCTCCACCAAATGTGATGGAGCCGTTGATATTAACATCACCTGAAATACCTACTCCACCTACAACTGTTAATGCACCAGTAGTTGGTGAAGTTGAAGGGGTTGGAATTTCAATATGAACATTTTGACCTGGTGTAATTTCCATTTGAGTTGTTCCAGAATCAAAACCTCCAGCAGCAAAGATAATCTTATTTTCAGATCCTTCAGCGCCTGTTGCAAAAACCATGTTACCAAGATAGGTATTATCAATTGCATTGTGGAATATGTACCCGTCACCAGGAGAGGTAATTCCATATGTAGTATCATCAAAATCTGATCCAGCAATTCCCATGCCCATCCAGCCATTACTATCATTTCCATTATTCATATATGCAATAATGTCTGTTGAGGATGTAGCAGTAGCATTTTGTACGGCTAATTGTGCAAAAGAGTTTGCTCCACCAGCTTTTCTAAATATGGCCATTGCACCTGTAAGAGTTCCAGATGTTTCAAATCCTGAAGCACCTGCACCTACATATAACTGATCACCAGAAGTTATATCTCCTGTAGTAGATAAAGATGCTAGAGTTGTTGTATTTGTCCAAGAAACTGCTGTGCCATTTGTTGTTAAAATTTTACCTGAATTCCCAGATTGTGAAGGAAATGCATCTACAGTAGCCCAAAAAGTATTAGTTCCGTTTGTAGATAAAAACTTACCAAAATTTGTTCCTTGTGATGGAATTGCATTTAAAAGTTGAGATATAGGAACATTTCCAGTTCCATCTAATCCAGCAACACCATTTGCTGTGCCTTTAAGATCGATAAGAGATACGCCCTCTGAGACCTCTATTGCCGCTGCAACCGCTTTTGTAAGCAATAGATAATCTTGAGCGCTTAAATTTACGTTGGCAGTATTAAGTTTTGCCTGTAGCGCTGCGTCGAACGTTGTTAAATTAAATGTCATTGTATCTCCTCTTTGTTATTATACACTTATCTCAAATATCAAGCAATGCTATGTTTGTAGCAAAGGCTAGCCTGGATTCTAGGTCCGCCAACTCAGTTCCTGGTATATTTGTGTCATCTATACCCGAAAGGCTAAATGATATATTTGCTGTTGAAGCCCTAACATAGACCTTATCTCCAAGCAATACAGGAAATCTAAAAGTCTCTAAGCTGTCATTACCGCCAATTGGAACATCGTAAGAAATAAATACATGATTTGCAGGAGTTAAATCCTGGTCAAGGGGCACGGCCCATACTCTAATTGTGGCTGGAGTAGAAGACTTATTAGTAGCAATAACTGAACTTAATATAGTTCTTAATCCAGTATACAAAAGTATATCTGTGTTAGATCCTGGATTAGATGTTGCTAGTCTTGATATAGCCATTATGAAAGTGTTACCCCCACAATGCCATATTTAGAAGCCAAGTAGTCTTCTACTTTTATAACTTCTGTATCAGATAATTTTCTATTGAAAAAAAGAACTTCAGCGCATGCCCATGATCCGTTTTGGCTACCTTGGGTAAAATCACCAGCATGTAATGAAAATCTAGTTGCGGTTGACATAGCTGGGGGATCTTGATTAGCATTAGGGCCATTAGTAGTTCTGTCTATTTTATTAGATCTTCCATTACTAAATCTATCTGTATAAACTGCCCAGTTTTCATTATGATATCCAGTTTCCTCAACTGAAGTCGGAGTAATCCATCCTTGGTGATAAAATACTCCACTATCATCTCCATGAAATCCAGATAGCCAGTTGCTCCCTATTCCGTCAAAAATTCTACCAGCACGGTTAGCGCCTTGTCTTCTTGTAACGTGAAATAATGTATAGTTATCCGTATCTATATCAAACGCTGTGGGAAATCGTATTCCTCCATTTAAAGTACCGTCTTTACGTAAAGAAGGAAATATTTTATTAGACCCAGCACTATTTGAAAGATCTATTGTTTTAGTAACATTAGATGCTGAAACTGTGTCAGTTGCATCATTGGTTTGTGTAGACGAACCCCATCCTCCTGATACGCTCCAAGTAGATGCGTCATACCATCCAGTTAATCCAGAAATTCCTAAAGTTAATGGCGACTCATATGGAATATACGTTCCAACTTGCCATATGTACATAGCCGAATTATTATCTAAACCTGTATGATTTCCTGGGGCAAAGTCTCTATAGTATACATCTGTTGCTCCTGGAATTGCAGATATATAAGATTTTCCAGATTCAAATAAGGTCCATCCAGTTAAAGAAACAGCATTCCAGTCTGATCTCCGTAATAAATATAATCTTACTGGAGATGAAGTATTAAAAGACATTAAAGAGTCAGTATCATTTATATTTAATGTGCACACTCCTCCTAGTAAGTATTGAGGGAGCCCTTGATAGGTAGTCCAACTAGTTATTGGTCCTCCAGTCCCCATATATGCTGACTGTGTTTGAGTTAATGTTAGTCCGTTTGACGCATACCCTAAATATCGTGATGTTCCAGTTGCTGTAATTGCAATTCTTCCACCAGAAGAAAAGCCAAATCCTCTGGCTGAAGCAGAACCTATAGATTCTAGTACTGGCATCTATTTATCTCCTATGCAAATCTTGTCTGTGAAGCAATAGCCGTGTATGTTGCTGATGCAGTTTTAATAATTGTAAATGTATATGAGTCTATAGAGTTAATATTTCCAGCCGTTGGAGCGGATCCGCCTTGCCATCTAGGAGTAACGGTAACCCCATCAATAGTTAATGAAGTTGCTGCTGGCTTGTATGCAGTAGACCCATTTGTTACTAGATATGCTGCAGTAAGTGACTGTCCGACTCCAAGTATTGAATTTAATGTTGTTGAACCATTTCCACGGAAATTAAATGTAAAATCTGCGGTAGCATTAGAAGTAGAATAATATACTGATGCTGTTGATATATCAACATTTACAGTACCAGAAACTGCTGTTGCTGTTGTAGTAATTGATTCAAGAGCTGATTGAAGTACTGGTCTAGATAAAGATGCAGATGTTAGTGGAGCATATGTTGCTGCAGCTGTTGTAGACTTTAAGTATGCTTGACCAACTACATATGCTGTTGTAGCAATTTGAGTTGTATTTGTATCTGCTTCGGCTGTAGGAGCAGATGGATTTCCAGTAAGGTTTGGTGATGCAATTGGTGCATATGTTGAGCTAGCTGTTGTAGATCCTAACTTAGCATCTAATTGTGTCTGAATTGCTGAGGTTACACCATTTAAATACTGTAGCTCTGTATTTGATACATCACCAATTGTAGCTGATGTTGCAGTAATTGCATCTGCTGTAATATCGTCTACAACAATGTCTGCATATACTGTTCCTGCCTCTGAAAAGTTAATTGTAGATGTAGGCTTTGTAGTAATATTTGTTAAGAACTTAATTGCCCCATCAGAAGCATCTCTTGCTACCGCCGCAAATCTACGTTGTAGAGAAACTGCTGCTGATCCTGTTGCTACAGCTGATGTTACGTTAGCAGCATCTTTTGCAAAAGTAAATGTAGTTGTGGTTGGAACTCCAGTAATATAATGTGTGCCATTAAATGTGGAATCTACACCTGTAATCACAACAATATCTCCAACTGAGAAACCATGGTTTGCTGAAGTTGTAATTGTAGCAACATCTGATGCTAAAGCTTTATTAGATACAGTTCTAGTAATTGTTGAAATTGAGTTTGCAAATTCTCCAACAAATCCTAGATCAAGCGCATCTCCCTGGTTTGCATTTCCTGTAAAAATTAATGGGTCTGTAACTGCAAGGTTTGATGTTTCTACTGTGGTTCCAGCTCCGCCAAATGTGATTGTTCCATCAATATTAACGTCTCCCTGAATTCCGACGCCTCCTACAACAGTTAGTGCTCCAGTTGATGGGGAAGTTGAAGGAGTGTCAATTTCAATATGAACGTTTTCATCAGGTGTAATTACCATCTGCGTATTATCTGAAGCAAGCCCGCCTGCTGCAAATATAATCTTATTTTCTAGACCTGTATCAGAAGTTGCAAGTACTAGGTTGCCCTTGTCTTGAACTCCAGCTTCTGCGCCGACCATAAATATATATCCATCGCCTTTTCCAGTAACTGTAAAGTCTGGGTCGGCAAAGTTAGAAGAAGTAATACCCATGTCAATATAACCAGATGCATCGTTACCGTTATTTGAATAAAGAATAACATCTGTTGATGCGTTGGCATTTGAAGATCTATTTGTGAATGCTAGCTGTGCGTAGTCGTCTTCGCTTACAGCAATTACTAAATTAGGATTTGTTAGAGCAGCAGTGGTTGCAAACGCTTCTGCTGTTGTGCCAAGATAAATATTGTCATTAACCGTGATATTAGATACACCATCTGGTGCAACTACTGAACCTAGCGCTTGTAGCGCTTTAGCCACGTATACTAGATCTTGGGCGGAATAGGCAGATGCTGCGAGAGAGGATGATATTTCGCTCTTGATCGCATCGATTTGTGTTGATAAACTTGAATAATTTGGCATTTTTGTCTCCTAATGTATTATAGCATTCTGTAAGTTTTAATCAAATATCCCTAGGCCTAGCTCAATTGAGATAAGGCGGGTATTTAGGGAATTTGTTGTAGTAAGTGTGGCTAATTGTGCTGTATCTGCAATTCCATGGACATTTGTAGTATCTATAATGTGATCGTCTATTGAAGCCGAAGAATCATATATACCGTTTAGGGAGAATGATAGATTTGAACTATTTCCTCTTACCCAAACTGCGTCCCCGTCCGAAATTGCAAATCTGTGAGTTTCAATCGAGTTCCCTGCAGGAACTGCAACATCGTAAACAATATAGCCATATTGAGATGCGAGGGTAGCGCCAGAAGGCCGTATCCAAACTCTAGCTGTTTTTTCGACAGAATCTTTATTTGTAATAATTACTGAACATAAATATGTGGCAGATGCTGCAGTAAATACAGAAGTATCTGTGTTGAGTGTTGGATTAGATATACCTAAACGTCTGACTGCCATATTATGCTCCTAGGAACCAGGAGTTTGTTAAGCTTCCGCCTGTTCCTGATCCTCCCCCGCCTGATCCTTCAAGAACTACTCTATTATTTGTATCATCATATGTTGCTGTAACATTTGTGTGAAATGAGTGGGCAAAAAGCGGCGCTATAAAATCTTGAACCTGCTCTTGTGTAAGAGGAATTCCAGTAAGGCTTAATTTTCCAGTATTGTCATCATATGCTACCGTTATGTTTGAATGTGTAGCGCTTGTAAACATAAGCGCAGTAGTATCTTGAATTTTTTCATCTAAATTTAATTGAGAGGCTGGAACAAATCCATCTGGTCCAAGAGTCGCTACTCCGTCTGATTGAGCGAGGTCTCCGATTGGAACATATCCATTTACTGGATCAGTAAGAGTATTAGACAAAGATGTTGTTGTTACAAGATTTGCTCCTGCGGCAAAGTTTAACTTGCCTGTAGTATCATTGTATTCAACTGTTATATCTGTTTCGGTATTAGAAGACACCATTGCGCCGACGATATCTTGAATTGCTTCTGTATCTACTGAAGCATTTTCTAGAGTCCGAACTCTATAATCCAAGCTTGTAGTTACGGCAGAATTATTGGCACCAACCTTGGCTTCAAGGGCTTCGATTGCATCATTTGCGTTTGCATGTTGGGCGGCATGTGAAACTGCCGCTACGGAGTCAGTTCCTTGCGGATTGGTCAAGCTATCCAAACTAGTTGGGAAATTTGTTGCCATTTGCGTATACCTCTTCCCCTATTATACCTCTAAATTTACCAAAACTGGATCTTTGGCATAAGGTATTTAGCAGTTATCTAACACTTCTCCAGTTACAAAATCAAGGCCTGCAAAGACTCCATATTCTGTTAAGGTCCTTTCAGTTCCTAGAAGTCCGTCTCCAACTATACCTTCGGTTAATACTTTATATACTAAGTCTCTGCTAGTCTTATTCATAGACTCAAACTCATTAGGAAAGTCTTCCCAAAATATCTTCCTTCTATTTATTTCTATATTAGACCAATTATAATACAGATGATACATAAACTGCTGCTTAGGAACCATTAGATCATAGCCATGGGTATATGCTCTTGCAGCCATTAATATTTCTTCACCCCAAAAAGCCATGTCCCTGTTTGGAGCCATAAAAGGACCTACTGTAAATATACATCCAGCAGATACGGATTTTGTAAAAACATTATCTTGGCAGTGAACTGCTAGCTGTGATGGTATTCTTAAATTTTTAAAATCATCTGGTTTTTCTTTAAAGCTAATATTAGTCCTATATGAAATATCCATTACATCTGTTTCTATCTCAGTAAACGTTAGATCTTTATACCAATAATTTGCGGGATACATAGTAAGGAGAGGCTTCAATATACCTTGAGATTGATATTCTAATAAAGAGGATATGGCAATTTCGTCCCAGTCTTTAATAAATCTTGAATGAGAATCACACTGAAGGTAAAAGTCTTCATTGTCATAAAATTGATGGGATGTATATCTTCCAGCGCCTACCCCTATATTTTCAGGAACTTTGCTTGTAACATATTTGATATTTGGCAAATCTGGCAAGTCTATCTCTGACTCTTCTAAGTAGGATATGTGAACTCCAAATGTTATTTTGTTTCTACCGCTTGATTTTTCTATAATGTCTAGTATTGTTGGCTTAAGCTCTTGATCTCTATATGAACTAATTGATACAAAGATGGTTGACATTTACCATTTTCCTATTGGGCAAGTAGCTGTTTTTAATTTAGTCTTTAATGGCATTATGCATCCGCATTTTTTACATTGTTTGGTTAAGTCTATTAGTTCAGGACACCCGTTACAAATATCCATTCTGGATTTTTGTTCTTCATGAGTACAATGTTCAACGCTAGGGTTTAATAAATCCCAGGGTCTTGTATTACCTAAACTTTTTTTGTATTCTTCCCATGCTGATGGCATATTATTCTTGTGGCGGAATAAAGTCGTTTCCGTCCCAGGTCCATCCCATTTGAACTGGTGAGTCGTCAGGTATTTCTAATACGACTGGATTAGAGGCAAGTGCCGCTGCAAGTGCTCTATTCCTATCAAACTTTGGACCATCTCCAACATCTTCAAATGTTAGATCTGGACCTACTTCTCCATCAATAATAAAAATAAATTTTCTTAACATAATTCTCCTTTATGATATTGTATCATTTTAAATAAGTCGGGTCAATACTAACATGCCACGCACTGACCTCCACTTGAAAATCCTCCACATGGTACACAGCATGTCTGTGTACATCCTTGAGTTTCACAATTACATCCTGGTGCTGCCGTAGTAGCTGCCGTAGTAGCTGCCGTAGTAGCTGCCGTAGTAGCTGCAGTTGTTGGTGCTGCAGTTGTTGGTGCTGCAGTTGTTGGTGCTGCAGTTGTTGGTGCTGCAGTTGTTGGTGCTGCAGTTGTTGGTGCTGCAGTCGTTGGTGCTGCAGTTGTTGGTGCTGCAGTTGTTGGTGGTGGTGGTGCTGCAGTAGTAGTTGTAGTAGTTGTTGTAGTTGTTGTAGTTGTTGTAGTAGTTGTTGTAGTTACAGGAGGTGGTGCAGTTCTAGTATAAACATATATTGCTCCTGGTTGTCCGCTTCCACCAGATCCACCTGATGTTGCTATTCCTCCACCTGTTCCTGAATCTCTTGATAAGGCTCCTCCGCCTCCGCCGCCTCCGCCTGCGCCACGAGATGATGAAGATGTTCCATTACTTCCACCAGATGTTCCTCCACCAGATCCAGGTTGTGCACCAGAACCACCATTTCCTCCGCTTCCTCCTCCAGATCCAGATCCACCTTGTCCTCCAGATGCAGGGCCATTAGTGCTACCAACCGCTCCTCCGCCTCCGCCTCCCCCAGATCCACCTAAAGATATACTTCCAACTCCTGGTGCAGTAGAAGTTAATGTGGCTCCCCCTGAACCACTGCTTCCAGATTGACCAGATGAAGGAGTTCCAAAGTTAAAACTATATGAACCTCCTGAACCACCAGATCCTCCAGTTGGACCATTAGAACTTGCTTCAAGTGTGACTGTGGAAGAAACAGTTCCTCCTGAACTTGATGTTCCAGAGTTTGCTGTTGCGAGTGATCCAAAACTTGTTGCTTGTCCAGAAGATCCT